>Ga0114993_10000008_pt1 | contig 201480 bp, 180 predicted proteins | sample ArcticOcean_MG_C_FD_87042 | JGI IMG/M metagenome (GOLD analysis project Ga0114993, IMG submission 87042) | Marine microbial communities from western Arctic Ocean - ArcticOcean_MG_CB2_150 | ecosystem: Environmental > Aquatic > Marine > Oceanic | place: Arctic Ocean: Canada Basin | collected... | reverse complement strand
GCAGCTGTCGCGATCACCGCGTTCGGTTGGCCCCTGAGCTTGAAGGCTCAGGATCAGACCCCGGCCCCCACCACCATCTCGATCGAGGAAGTAGGGGAGGTTCTTGCACGTGTCAATGGCGAACCGCTGCTTACCGAGACACTTTTTCCAGGCGCTGAAGCAGGTACGAAACTCAACCTGTACCACCTCCGCTCCCGTACTGAGGCCGCGATCTCCGACGAGCTGGTTGCGCAGAAATCCGTAGCGCTCGGACTTGACAAGGACCCCGAATATCTGGATCTCATTGCGACCCTGGAACTCCAGGTTGCCCGGCAGGAAAGGCGTTTTCTCGTAAAACTCTACTACGAACAATCGATTCCGGAGATTCAAGCGGCGATAGACAGTGAAGGCCGAACACCGACGGCGGAAGAGATCGCTGCGCATATCGCAGAAAACCAGGACGAATTCAGCCGATACCCCGAAACGGCAGCCGAGCGGGTCGCCATAAGCCAACTGACCGCAGGGTCACGCGGCGCCACGGCCAATGCGCTGGCGGAATGGCTGCAGCAACGGTTGGCAGCGGTCAGTTTTCAGGCGGACGGCGAGAATATTCCGGCGGCGGTCATCGAGCAAGCCGTGGCACAAACCATCGAGTCGCGCGGGGTCCTGCTGCCGAAGATCAGGGAGAGCGCCATCAGCCGGGAATCGCAGCGAAGCGGGGCCGAACCCGAGGTGATCGAGAAGGATGCCGCGCTGGTGACAGCGCTGCTCTCAGAGACGGTGATCGAAGCTGACGGTACGAAACTCGTCCTGGGTGATCTCCCCGAACTGGAACGGCTTGTTACCGCGTTCGGGCAGAACCGTTTCGTGATGCCGCTTGTCTTCATGACCATAGTTGATCTCATCGTCGCCGAGGACGCGGTTGCCGCGGGGATCGACAAGGATCCCCGCTTCATAGAGCAGCAGGCGCGAGTTGCCCAGGCCGTCGAAAAGGGACGGTCCAGGATGCTCGCCGAGTTCTACTACGCGCGCCAGGGCATGAGTCCCGACGACATGGCGGCGAGCGATGAGGATGTCAGGAGCGAGTACAACTTTTTTATGTCGACGCTGAAGACGAGGCCGACCCGGAACTCAGCCGACCAGCAGGATGCCATTCGCAAGCATATAGAGCTGACGCGGTTGAAAGCGGTCAGAGCAGCCCATCTGAAAATGCTCCGGAAAGCGGCGGAAATCGAGTACCTGATCGACGTACTGGAATAAGCGGGGTGCGCGGCAAATAGGCAGCGTTACCCCCTGTAGCTGCGAACACCGCTTTCCACGGCGTCAAGCCGTGGGGCGGCCCGCTACCCGAATTCGATCCGCACCTCTTCCAGCTGCGCCGAACTGGCGCCATTCAGCGATACGAACATCGCCCGGGACTGCAACCACTGCCCGGACTCTGCCGGCGGCGTCAGCGCCGCTGCCGAAAGAGCCCTTTGCGAACGCCGTAAAACCGCGGTGTACCCAGGCAGGATTGTCACTTTTCGCCATGCCCAAAGCTAACCGCTTCGGCCACAACGGTAAAGAACTGACAGAAATTGGACTGAACAAACGGCAGTGTCTGCAGGTCGGAGCCTGGAGGCTAATTCCGAACACGTCGCGGTACATTGCGGAGCTCATTTTTTCCGCTTTGCGGGAGAGTCCGGGTGCGGCGAAACCTCCAGGGCCGAGGCGTACTCTTCCCGCTTGACCGTGTCCGCGAATAGCAGGTCGGCACAGCCCTCGAGGTCGAACTTGAACATGGCCTGGGTGGCAAGATCCACGTCTACCTCGGTAATCAGTAGCTCCTCGCGCTTCAGCTCGGTCTGTGCGTGAACACGGCCGTCAGGTGAAATAACCATCGATCTCGAGTTCTGGTGGTCGAGACACGCATTGCACGAGGCGAACCAGATGGTGTTCTCGGCGGCACGAGTAACGATCATGGCGTGGTGGATCGGAATCTTCCAGTCATTGGGCCGCGTGGTGTTGTTTTGCGGATGAAAGACGATCTGAGCCCCCTGGCGAACACACTCTCGCGTGGTCTCGGGAAACCGGAAGCCCTCGAAGCAGATAACCACGCTGATCTTGACGCCAAAAAGCTCAAAAGTCTGGAAACCCTCCCCGGGAGAATAGGCCACCGCATCCAGGGGCGTGAGCTTGCTCTTGTGGTGAGTGCAAAGGACCTCGCCCTTCTCTGAGATGACGAGCGCCGAGTTATAAGGTTTGCCCCCATGGGGATCCGCTTCGAGAGGCGTCTCGGTTCCCAGGATGCACGCCATCCCGAGCTCACCACAGCGCTGCGCGACACGTCTGTGGAGTTCGTCCAGCTTCTCCACAGGCACCGGGGTTTCCGGTGTGGCTATATCGACGCGATAGCCGACCGTTTGCGTCTCGGGAAAGCAGAGGATCTGTACACCGGCGGCAGCGGCCTCATCGAGGTAGCGTGCAATCGTGCGGGCATTCACCTCAAAGTCGTCGCACTGCTTCACCTGTGCGAGGGCAATCTTGAGCTTGTTCATGAGCCGCCCTTTCAGCTATCGCGGCAAAGCAAAGGAACACGCCTCGCCAGCCCTTCATTGTGCAGATAAATGGTGACACGCACCATTTTTTCTTTTACTTGTGACCTTCATGCTTTTCTAGATCTTCTACTCATGACCCGGCACATCGGCATTGATACCGGCGGCACGTTCACCGACCTGGTCATTTTCGACTCCTCAACTCGACGCGCGCAACCCCGGGAGGAAAGTTCGAAGGGCAAGCTTCTCATGACAAATCACCAATGGACTGCAGTTGATGAAGACGCCAAAAACCTGTCCACAGAAACAGAAAATAAGATAATTAATGAGCGTTAAAATACTGGACTGTTCTACCTGGTCAGTACCACCAGGTGTTCGTGCCCCTGACCGATTCAGTAAAGCCCCTCGGATAGACAGCATGTCCGTCACCGAAGAGTTTGCATCCAGCCTCGCCACTCTTGAGCTCGAAGGAATAAACGGGGGCAGACCAGTCCCAGCTCTCGTCATGGCTTATCCAATTATCGGCGACAATCACCGAGTCGGGGTTCATAAGGTGCAACCGTGGCGCTTCGGCATCCGGTTGGCCGGTCTCCCCCCAGACGTAACTCTGGGGCATGCCAGAGGATGTGTTGATGGTCGGACTGAAGAGGAATTGACACAGGTAGGCATGAATGCCATGTCCGCCGCCGCCATTCACATGGAATTTCCCCGAGTATTTGCTGGCAAAAGAACCCGTGTTTGCCATGGGTGAGTTCTGGGGCCATTCAGCTTGTTTGGACAAAGGGCAGTAGCTGACTTCCGTCGGTACAATCTCGAGCAAAGCTTCGCGGAAGTCGTTGCTGGCAAAGCCGCTTGGATCTCCGAACATGGTGGGGTGGAGGGTGCCCCAAGTCTCGTCGCCGGGCGTACCGTCCTGTAATGGGCCAGGCACGTTGACGTCACTATCTACAATATACAGCGTGTAGCTCTGACCGATCACGCGCATATTGTGCAGGCACACGGCGATCTTCGCCTTGCGTTTCGCACGGCTCAACGCCGGCAACAGCAAGGAGGCAAGAATGGAAATGATAACGATCACCACCAAAAGCTCGATCAGTGTAAATTTGCGGCTGTGGGTCATTTACTATTCGCGGCTGGGGTGAGTTGATCCCGCTGCAACACACAGGGGGGGATACTACTGGAACGAATTACGGTAAACCAGAAGTCCACCGAATTCAAAGAGCCTCACTGCCGTTCTACTGGGAAAATTTTTATCGGTACCGGTATTTTACGAATCTGTTATTCGCCAGACACATCGCATAGGTTTCGACTATCTGTTGCAAATTGTGCATGCACACGTTGATCTGCGCCTTGCCCTTCGCACGGCTCAAGGTCAGCAAGGATGGCAATGATGACGATCACCACCAATAACTCGATAAGTGCAAATCTACGACTTCGGGACATCGCACGCTCCGTCCTGCCGAGGCTCATCCCGGCAACTGCCAGCGCGAATACAGCAGCGACGGCCGGTGATCTCCCGGCACCTTCTGATAGTAAACCGAAAACAGACTGCCGTCCGCCATTTCAACTGTCGAGGGATAGCCCAGGTCCCAGTCCGGGCCGTCGTCGCGCACGATCCAGTCGTACTCCCAGGTCGCGCCTTCGTCATAACTCAACGCGACGCGCTGGCCGAAACCAACGAGCCGATAACCGTAGGTCATGACCAGCGCACCCGATGAATGCTGGATCAGATGCGGCGGCGCCCCGTGGAAATTCAACGGCCGCGGCATGCTCCAGGTCTCCCCGCCGTCCTCCGACTCTGTCTGCACAATGCTGAATGACAGGATGCCGGCCTTGCCAGAGTCGCCGCCGACGCGAATCATGCCGACCAATTTCCCCTACGGCAGTTCCACTACATGCGGCTCAGCATAGCTGAGCTTTTCGGTGCCGGGAAACTTTGGAACGTGCCCCTGTTCGGTCCAGGTGCGGCCGTTGTCGGCGCTGCGGGCCGAGAGTACCGGCCCATGGTCGAGCTCGGCACGGTCAATCACGTATCGTTTGCCCAGGTACAGCAGGTCACCGTTGCGCAGGGGGATCGGTCCGTGCGGCGTGTACACCGGTACCTTAACCTTCTCACCCCAGGTCTCGCCGCCGTCCGAGCTCGGCAGCAGCCAGGAACCTTCGTGCGGTTTCGTCTCGTCGTCGACGAGCTCTTCCATATACTCGACCCATTTCCCGACTGCCTCGACGCTGACCATCTTCTCGAACGCTTCCCTGAGATCAAGTTCGAAAAAGTGATAGCGCAGATCGACGCTGGCCCAGGTCACGATGACATTGTCGCCACCGAGATTGACGACGCCGGCGTCCCGGTCGTCGAGAGGCGAGTCATGGATGGCGACGGGCGGCGACCAGGTGGCGCCGTCATCCGTACTGGTATTCAATACCGTCTTGCCCCACGGACACATATGCTCCGACCGCAGACCAGAACTGGCGACCAGCAGCTTGCCGTCGTCCAACCGCCCGACGCTGGGCCACCCGAAGTAGCCGAATTCCTCACTGGGCAGGTGGCAGACAATACCGTGTTCAGCAGAAAGATGTTGTGCTTTCATATCAATTCTTGGTTGGATTCATTCTTCGGGTCAGTCGGATCAGACGCTCGTCGCAGATCTCCAGCTTGTCGAAGGACCAATGGCCACTCGCCAACTCTTTACCCCCCGGTCCCGGCCGGATAGCGATTCGGAGTCTCACCGGCGAAACGGGTGAATCGCAGCTTCTGCGGCAGCGGGAAGTCATTTTCAGCCCAGCTGGCCAATTGTTCCTTGTGCCCGAGGCGCAACCAGCGTGAGGCCATGAACGGGTAGATCATCGCCTGCCCGACAGCGTCCCAAGTCGAGATGCCATCGGCGCCGGCGGCATAGTCGGCCATTGCTTTCCTGAAGTACTCGTTCGGCCGCACGTGCTCGGAGACCCACCCGTACAACCTCGGCACGCTGGTGAGCCACATGGGAAAGACGGTGACGTCTGTGCCCTTGCAGAGTTCGGTGAAATACTCGACATCGACATCGACGAACCCCTGGGCCAGCCAGCGATCAGGATAGTCCGTCCACGGATACGGACAGATCACATCGATCAGCCCCTCACGCACCCATCTCGCCACGTCGAAGCTGAAGAAGCGGTTAGCCCCTTCGTCGCCCAGCGTCACATGGACGATCTTGATACGATCAAAGCCGTTCTCCGCGGCCACCTCGTCGAGTGTCTGGCGCATGCGTCGCATGAATTCAGTGAGAATATCGGCACGCCAGTCGAGCAATCGTTCGTCGCGGTCACTGAGGGTGCATGGATCGACCCCGTGCTTCTCCTCGAACCCTGCCATCGCCACTGGCTCGAAAAGGATCATGCCGGGGTCGCGGCACAGGAAGTAGCCGTAGCCGTCAATGCCCACACTGGCGGCAGCCCGGGCGCGGTCGAGCATGAACTCCTGGACCTCGGGGTGGGCGTAACTGGCCTGATGCGTGTGGGTGCCATCACGGTCCAGGCAGTGCCAATCGGGGTTTTGGGCAAATGCCGTCTCGCGCGAGCTGCCACTGAGCACCATACTGCTCCAGGCGCTTGGACGGTCACAGGCATAGGCCTCGATGCCAAGCTCGCGCGTATCCTGCCGCAGCCGCTTGAGCGTCGGCGGACCACCCGGTGTGGCGAGGTCATCGGAACGATGGCAACCGGCCATCCATGCGGTGATATCGGAATTTCGCACGACTTCGTAGAACAGGCGCCGATTGTCTTCCTCGTAGGTGTCGCCTTTGACGATGAGCCGCTTGTTGCTGAGTTCGGCGCGGTCCGCCTCGATCGCCGCAACCTCGGCGGGTGACAGCGGCACCAGCTCGATAGCGCCAAGGTAGACCGTGTGGCCCTGGTGCTTGATCGACAGCGTCTGGTTCGTCATGTCCGCGTATTGCCAGAAGCAAGCCTCCAGCCCGCGCCACATCATCGTGTCGTGTGACAAGGTGCTGAAGCTGTGGCGACGATGCCGGTCATCGGTCAGCTTCAAAGCCGGGCCGTAGGAAAGCGAGTAGACACTGTCGCAGTCGCCTTGACCGTCGGGGATGCCGCAATCACCGCCCATCATCCAGACATAAACGGCATACCAACCGCTGACATTCAGTTCGATGGTCAGGTCGCCGCCGGGCTGATTCGCCGGCGCGTGCAGGAGCTGGCCGGAAAATTCGTCGTTGGCGTAGTCGATCAGTGACCACTCGGCAAGGTGATTGGCGGGTTTGCAGGCCGAGAAGTCGGTGATCCACACAGAGGCGCGACCGTCATCGGTCCCCTCGGCAGTCGATCCAAGCGGTTTCTCGTAGAACGGTTTACCGTGCCATTTGTCGATTGTGTCGGGCATGAGAAAGGTGCCAGGCTTCGGTTTCGGGTTTGGTAAGCCGAGCTTTCAACGCTACTCCATTACCAATGCTAAAATTTCACCGGTGGCGGTTCGCTCATCTGTTCCAGCACGTCTACGTCGTGGGCCGCCTTCAGAAACCCGATGCAAGACCGGTAGTGCTTGCTCGCGGAACGGACTTGGCCTCCGGCGGCGACAGGCATACCAGTGAAACGGAAAAAGTCGATTCCCTCCTCCAGAAACCGGCGTTCGCCCGTGGCGTACCAGAGGTAGGCGTAGACAGGCAGCGTCAGGTTCAGATCGTAGGGCTCGAGTTGATCGCCCCAGGTCGTACCAACGTCGTTTCGGCCGTTCGTCATGTGCCAGTCGAGAATTGTAACCGCCAACTCGAGTGCAGCCTTGTCGCCGGTGATTCGGTGCAGGCCGGTCAGCCCCGACAATACGGTGCCGGTGCCATAGTTCATCCCCATGCTATCTAAGACATCTCTCCGACCAACGACCTCCGCGATCTCGTCGCGGATGGTCTGCGCGCAGCGCAGACAGCGCTCGTCCTGGGTGATCTCGACCACAGCGTTCAAGGCAATCAAGGCCCAGCCGAACATACGGCTTTCCGCACGCAACGGTTCGATCCCTTCCTCGACATACTTGCACAGGTTACGCCCAAGACTGCGTGCCACCTCGAGTGCGCGTGCATCGCCGCTGGTCAGGTAGTATTGCAGCAACCCTTCCGTCCAGGTGTGACTGGGATAAACCGATGCCGAGGTGTGACCGGCGCTGTGTGCCGGGATGCCGCCGACTTTCCAGGGGTCATCGCTGCGCCTTACAAAATCGACATCAACCTGATGCTGCGCCGATACACGGGCACTGAGCCAGGCGGCCGGACGATTGCTGCGCCAGTACTGCGTGGCCGCCTGCGCAGTGAAGTCGTGCTCGTTGTTGAGCCAGACCGTATGGTCGCCGAGCCCGTGACTGGCGTAATGGACTGCATAGCCGGAGTTCGGGTCGTCGCCATAGCCGAACATACCAGGAACCCAGGCACGCTCGATGGTCGCGGCCATGTTGGCCTCGAGGTGACGATAGCGCAGCGGCAGCCACTCCATGATATATTCCATTCCCATCACCTTGCACTGCTGAAACCAGGGGAACGGCAGGGACACATTCGCCGGCGCTTCCCATTGGTGATACGTCTTGTGCATGTCCACGGCCGAAGTATCCGGCGCCAGCATGACGATGGTCGCCTCGTGCCGGCGCGCCATGCCCTGGCGCAGGGTCGGCAGCTTGGCATCGCGCGGCCACATGTGGAATGCCATGTCACCGCCGGTCGCCGACAAGCATTTGGGATCATTCTCACAGGCCTCATGCAGGACAGCCACGGCGGACCAGCCATCGCCCCGCAGCCCAAGGTACGGGTAGACCATCTCGCGGTTGACCATCAGATACGGCGCGTAGCCGGTAGTGTCTTCCCGCAGGCTGTTCACATCCGCGATTCGCGCGAGCGACTGGTCAATGTCGATCAGTACGTCCTCCGGCACCTCGCACAGGCGCGGAAAGGAACTTTGCCCGGAACTCAACTGACCGACGACATGAGAAACTTTCCCACCGGCTGACGACAACCGCAGCCCGACCTCTCCGACCGCTACACCGTCCGGCTCGTCACCCATGTTCAAGAACGTATGGGCCAGGCGCATGTCGGCACGTCCGGCATCCAACCGAACTTCGACGATGTAATCGAGGAAGACATCTCCGGCGGCATTGCAGTGCTTCCCATGCAGCTCGACGACAGCGGTGATCGGTCCGGATTGAACGACGCGAACCTCGCTGACTGTCCCGCTGAATCGCATCCCAGAGGCATCCGCGGTCCACAAATCCAACAGCCCATCGAAGACCGCAGCGTTGCCGACAGTCAGGCGCAAGCTCGGGTGACCATCGCTTGTACCGATCTCGATACGGGCAATGCCGTTGTCCAAGCTCGTGCAGCCTTCGGTTTGTTCGACAGCAACAGGGTGCTCGGGTGCCGGCGGCGCCACACCGTCGAAACGCAGGTCGAATTCGGCGGGTGCATCGTTGGTCACGTCGCATTGGAATGTCAGGTAGGCAAACATGATGCTGCCATCCGGCCACTGCGCCAGTGTCCGGGTCTGCACCGGCACCGCGGTGCCGGTCGCATCGACGAGTTGCAATGCCGCCAAATCGTTGATTTTACCCTGGGGTAAGGGCACACCACGCCCGACAGTCCACACCGTGCGTCGATCCGCCACCGGCGTGTTGTGTACGTAATCCAGCCCCAGGAAGGCATAAGATTCCAGCCCAGCCGGCGGTACAGCCACGCCAATCTGCACGCTTTCGTCGGACATGTAGGTTCCTCTGTTGTGTTAAGAGTTCAGGCGCGCCAGCAGCGCGTCTTCTGCAGAATAGTCACATTCTGCCTTGTCGAGGCACTGGTCCGGCCACCATTGATAGGTCATCGCCATGCCCTCGAGCAGCGCGTACGCAGGACGCCAGCCAAGGCTCCAGCGGATTTTCTCATCGTTGCAAACAAAATATCGACCGTGCCGAAGGGGGAATATACCCGGAACCAGTGTTGCTGCTTCATCCATTAGTTTCAAATCTGCGATAAAAGCGGGTTGTGCGGGCCATAGACCACTGGCGCCCGCAGCACGGTCGCGGTGAAGCGGGTGCCAGTCAGCCGGTGATACCGATTCCGGCAACGTCGCGCAATGCCGCGGTTGAGAACCGTCACCCGGTGAGATTGCCGAACCAGCAACCCGACCAGCCGTATACCAATACACTGCGTCCCGCCGAGCACAAGGATTTCCAGCTTCAGCTCCCACGCATCCAGGATTCATGAATATTTTCGATCATCTCGCGAATGCGCGGCCGCTCGCTGCTGAGAAAACTCTCATGCAGCGTCGACCTGTCCGGCGTGTACTTGTTCAGCAGTTCGAAATGCGCCGGCGCAGTCGGTTTCTCCGCGAACTTCAATGCGATGTAGCGCCGTGTAGCCTGTTTTTGATAGACACCATGGAACAGGTACTGGCTGAACATCACCAGATCGCCCGGTTCAGACTCGAGCGGGACACACGGCAGCTCGCCGCCCTCGACGCCGAACAACCTGCGGCAAGTATCCGGCCGCTGCTCGTTGAGCGGGTCAAGTAATTCAGCGAACGCCTGGTGGTGTGACCCCGGCACAATCCGCAGCGCCCCGGTATCTTTGGTCGTCGGCTCGAAATAGATCATGTGCTTGATGCAACCGAAGGTCATGCCGTTCACAGCATCGCGATCCGAATGCCAGATATGGTCGTCGAGCTCGCGGTGTTCGCGTCGATTGCCTTCCGACCCGCCCCAAATGAAGCCCGGCCCGAGCAGCTGCGACACCGGCTCGTAGATACGGTCATCGTCTGCCAGGTAGACCAACTGCGGGCAGGGCTCGATGAAATTACCGACTTCGACCTTCCCCGCTGTCTCCATTTGCCGCCAACGGTCCTCCGCTGCCCGGACGATCGCGGCCAGCTCATCCGGCGGAAATACTTGGCGACGAATCAGATAACCAAAGGTCTTGAAGTGTGCGATCTGTTGTTTGGTTAGCTTTATCGGGTGACCTTTTGGGTATGCAGGCACTGTACCCCGTTTGCCGATCGCATCCAAATTTTCCGACTATTCCATTCGCAGCACTGTGTCGCCGTCCGGCCAGCCGGACGCAAGCTCGCGTGGTTGGCCAGGATCACGCCGAGATGCACCGGGAAACTGGCGGGTAGTTGAAAATAGTCTGTCCAGAGTCTGGATTCATTGCTTTGAATGCCGCTCTTGGATTACCTGCAACGGGCTACTATACTGAGCTAATTCATAGCGGAACGACCTATCAAACAAAGGGAAATAGATGCCCAAGCTCGATCACCCATATCGGCAATTGACCAACGGCCAATGGTTGCGTGGCAACCTCCACACCCACACCAACAACAGCGACGGTGCAGAACGACCGCAGCGGGTTATCAACGACTACGCAAAACTCGGCTACGATTTTCTGGCAATCTCCGACCACGATATCCTGACGAACAGTCGAGATTACAAGCAGTGGGACAACCGGGGCATGGTGCTGCTCCCCGGTAACGAAATCTCCGCCAACGGATCCCATATCCTGCACGTCGGTGCGGACCGGTTGGTGCCGCCGCTCCCGCAACGCCAGGAAGTGTTCAATCGGGTCACGGCCGGCAGCGGACTGGCGGTCGTTGCACATCCCAACTGGCAGGAGTCGTTCGATTATACGTCGATCGATAAACTGAGGGAGTGGGTCGGCTATCACGGGCTCGAAGTATTCAACTCCGTTATCGGTCGTCTGCAGGGCTCGCCGTATTGCACCAACAAGTGGGATATCCTGCTGTCCGAGGGGCACCGGCTCTTCGGCTATGCCAACGACGACAGTCATATCCGCAGCGATATCGGCAATGGCTGGAATATGGTGTACAGCCGGGAGCGCACAGCCAAGGGGATCCTGGCAGCCATCGCCGCCGGCCGATTCTACCCCTCCACCGGCGTGATCATTTCGTCGATCCGCGTGCAGGGCAACCGCATCCGGATCGAGACCGAGAACGCCAGGCGCATCGTCGCCATCGGCCACCTCGGAACCCGCCTGCAAGTCACCGATGACAGTCACATCGATTTCGAGGCCAAGCCGGATTCAAGCTACGTCCGCTTCGAATGCTGGGGTGACGGCGAACAGTTCGCCTGGACCCAGCCGTTCTTCAACAACGCTTGAGCGCAGCCGCTTAATCGAAGTTTCCCCTCGACCGCCAAACAAGGCGGCGTGCCACAAAAGGGAAGAGAAAGGCGTACCCGTCTGATTCTATTCTCAGCGCCATACGCCGCTTACAGACGATCGTCGGACTGCAGGCGGTTGAGAAAGTCCTGGGCATCGGCCAGTTCTGGCGTGGCGGTTTTCGGCGCGGGATCTGCCGTCCGATCGAGTTTCGTACGCTTGATGACGAACTCCGGCTGCAGCTGCACCATTGCAATGTTCCTGGCGTGTTTGACGATGCGTTGAAACACGCCCATGTACTGGGCACAGAAAACGGCTGCCAACGGATCGATCTCTTGGTTGCTGACCTGGCCGGTCAACGCTACACGGAGAACGCTCTGCCGCTCCTTGAACGCATCTCGGGCGTCAAGGATGTCGCGGGCAGATTCCTGAAACGCTTTCTGCTCGGGATCCAGAGACTGAATGACCAGATCCAGGACCTTTGCAGCACTCTTATACAACCCCAGCAACTCCTCCAGCAACGCCTTGTCCATCAACGCGCCATCCTGTGACTGCCGACGTAACGACACGTCGCAGAGCTCGTCGATATGGTCGCCGATGCGTTCGAGGTCGATCATGCATCGATCGACGTATTGAATCAGCATGAGCTGGCGCTGCGACAGGTAGCGACCAGTCAAGGCATCCAGGTAGTCGCGCATCGCCCGCTTGATCTCATTGACGATCTTCTCATTGCTCTTGATAGTCCGTACCGTGTCGCGTTTGTGCTTAAACAGCATCAGATGCGGGACGAGTTGAAAACTGTTGCCGCATACTTTCGCAACGCGCTGCTGTTCCGAGAGCACCGCGTGAAGTGCCAGTTCCGGTTTCGCAATCGCCGCGCTGTCGAGAAAGCTCGGCGGCGGCGGCGGCTTGTTCGAACGCACAACCGCAGTGATGATGCGGGCAAACGCCGCCGAGAACGGTAAGATGATCAGCGCCGAAACCACCATGACAGCGGTATGCAGATTTGCCGTCTGCCGTACCAGGTCAGTTGCCGTAAGAGGAATCCATCGCAGGAACAGCGGACTGGCAGCAACTGCAAAGGCAACATTGAACAGGTTGAACCCCAGGTGCGCACAGGCAGTACGGCGTGCTTGAATGTTGGTGCCGATGCTGCCCAACAGCGCCGTCGCGCATGTGCCGATGTGCGCGCCCAGGACGATGGGATACACTTGCTCGAGACTGGTAAAAATCCCGGCCTCGGCAAACGCGAAACAAATCGCGATGGTCGCACCACTGCTCTGCCAGATGGCTGTAAGCGCCGCCGCCAGCGCGATGCCGCACAACATGCCCGACCACGTTGCCCCGTTCACCGGACTGAGAAGCGGCTGAAGCTGAGCACGGAACGGGTGGGCCGCTTCGGCTATCGTCTCGATCCCCAGAAACAGCAGGCCGAATCCCAGCAGGGCCAGTCCCGCCTGCCCCATCCGGGGAAAACGTTTTTGCAGGTTCGCCGCCAGGCCAAAAACGATCGCCAGATAGCAGTAGGACGACAAATTGAACGAAACCGCCTGCATCGAAATCGTCGTGCCGACATTCGCACCGAGAATCGATGGGATCGTACTGGGCAGGGATATCAGCCCAGCGTTGACAAACCCCACGATCATCACAGTCGCAGCGCTGCTTTGGATCACCCCACCGAGAAACGTGCCGGCAGTCACACCGGCCAACCGGCTCCGACCGACTCGTGTCAGAACCGTCCGTAACCCGTCACCGGCAGTCTCGCGAAGCCCTGCGGTCATGATATTCATGCCGAAGATGAACAACGCAATGCCGCCGAGGATGGCAAACACATTGAGAACTGTATCCATGAGCCCGGGATCGGTTAGGAGTGCAATACCGCGCGATGTGGAAGATAAGGTTTAGCCGCAGAACTATGCCGCCGACGCAAACAACTTACCAACCGCAGTGTGACCACATTCACCATAACGAAAAAATCAAACCTGCCAATGACGGTACGTACCGATCTCTTTCCCGATGCATGCATCCTCTTCTGCAAAGGCATGTGAGTTGGGGTTCAAATTGGACAGACAATATAGCTGGACCTCACCGCTGCACAAAGTACAGTTGCCGTGGAGGATCATACGGATGGCGAAGCGTATCGCAATGCTCGGGGCCGGCTCCGGCTTCACGGAAGAAATCACCAAGGGCCTGTGTGCCTGTGAACTGCTGCATGACAGCACGTTCGTGCTCATGGACGTCGACGATCAGCGACTGGCGGGCGCGCTTGAGCGTAACCAGAAAATTGTCGGGGAGTCGGCTGCGCCCCTGCAACTGACCAGCACCACCGACCAGCGCGCCGCACTGGCGGGCTGTGACTATGTCGTGACATCCTGTGAAGCAAAACGCATCCCCTATTGGATTCAGGACATCGAGATCCCGAAACTGCACGGTGTACACCAGTTCAAAGGCGAAAACGGCGGCCCCGGCGGCCAGGCGCACGCCATGCGCAATATCACCATGTTCATGGGGATCTGTGACGACATGGCGGAGTTGTGCCCAGACGCCTGGCTGATGAACTTCACCAATCCGATGTCGTTTCTGTGCACCTATTTCAGGGCGTACACCGACCTAAAAACACTCGGATTCTGTCATCAGGTGCACGGATCAATGGGAGTTGTTGCCGAAATGCTCGGGCACGAACCGGACGCGTTCGAGGTAATTTCGGGCGGTGTCAACCACTTCAACTGGCTGCTCGACCTTCGATTGAAAAGTACCGGCGAGAGTTACATGACACAGCTCGCCGAGCAGGTGCGAACGAGCAAATACTGGCAGGAAGTTCACCACAACATCCCGGCCCAGAAATTCACCCTCGACATACTCGAGACGTTCGGAATCTACCCGATCGGCTATGACGATCACATCATCGAATATTTGCCGTTCTTTTACGATCACACCGAATGGGAAGAACTGGGCTACCATCTGGAAATCGATAACCTGCGAGAGCAGCAGGCGACAGCCGCCGACCAGAGCATGGTGCGCCAGGAGTTTCACGACTTCCCGTTTCCGGTTGACCCGAATCATCCGCACTACGACGAAAAACCGACTCAGGTCATGGAAGCACTGGAAAGCGGGCAGCGCCTGTACCTGCCGGCGCTGGTCATCCCGAACCGCGGCGCCATCGACAACTTGCCGGACGATGCCATCGTCGACGTCCCCGCAATCATTGTCGGCGGTGAGGCGCGTGGCGTGCATGTCGGCAAGCTGCCGACGTTTGCCATGGAATTGTGCCGACGACAGGTGACGATTCACGAACTGCTGACGCAAGCCACCGTGGAAGGGGATCGCAGCAAAGTCGTGCAGGCCATGGCACTCGATCCGTGGGTGCGTCACATCAAAGAGGCACGCGACGTGACCGACGCCTTTCTCGACGCATACCGGCAAGATTTACCGCAGTTCTGGTCGTAGAGCACCAGTCCTGTCCACCCTATCAAAACTGCAATTCAACGGGGAACATAAAATGAGCAAAAAACTAACGGGACAGGTCGCCTGGATAACCGGTGGCGCCTCCGGCATGGGGCGCGCCACGGCGCAGCTGTTCGCGAGCGAAGGCGCCAGTATTGCGATAGTCGACATCAACGAGGCGCTCGGCAACGAAGTCACCGAAGAAATCAATGCGTCCGGTGGCGAGGCGATCTTCTGCCGCTGCAACGTCAGTAGTGAAACGGACGTACAGTCCGCGATCGCTGCTACTGTTGACCGGTTCGGTGGCCTGCAGATCATCTTCAACTGCGCCGCGAAAGGTATTGCAAAGCGCCTTGAAAACATGACGGAGGCCGAGTGGGATGAACTGATGGCCGTCAACGTGAAATCTATTTTCTTCTCGCTCAAGCATGGCATACAGCACCTCGAAAAAAATCAGCATTCCTATGTCGTCAACATCGGATCAATCAGTTCTTTCGTGGCCCAGGTCGATACCCCGGCGTATACCACGACAAAGGGCGCCGTATTGCTCCTGAGCCAGTCGATCGCACTCGATTACGCCCATCTCGGGCTGCGCTGCAACTGTTTGTGCCCGGGCTTGACGGACACGCCGATGAGCACTGGATACTACGACCGAATCGTCGATGGCGACAAGTTCCTGGCCCAGCGCATTCGACGTATCCCGATCAATCGCATGGTCGCCCCGGAAGAGGTCGCACGCTCGGCCCTGTTCTTTTCCTGCGAAGATTCCGCCGGCATCACCGGCACATCCCTCACCATCGACGGCGGCTACCTGGCCGCCGCCGAATGGGACTGCAACACCGTCACACAACTCTGAAACACCAACATTCAAGCCATCCCATGCAACCGAAACTTGCCTGCTCCGATTTCACCTTTCCCCTGCTGCCGCACAATGACGTGCTCGACCTGATCAAGATGCTCCGGATCAAGGGAGTCGACATCGGCCTCATGCATGAGCGTTCGCACTTGCAGCCGGCAACCGAGTTTCGCAACGTTGCGAAATCTGCAAAAGCATTGAAAAGGAAACTGGATGAACGCGGCCTGAAAGCGTCAGATATTTTTCTGCTGCCGGCAACGGACGAGTTCTCGATGGCGATCAACAACCCAATGCCGTCACGCCGTCGCAAGGCACGTGACTGGTTCGAGAAGTCTCTCGAATACGCGGCGCGCGTCGGTGCGCCCCACGTTACTTCGGCGCCGGGCATCCGCTTCAAGGAAGAATCGCTGAAGCGATCCTGGGGCAATTCATGTCGGGAACTGGCCTGGCGTATCGAACGGGCCAAAGCACATGGCATCGTGTTCGGTGTCGAACCACATCTCGGTTCGATGATCGGGCGCCCCGGATCCGCCCTGCGATTCGTCAAGGCTGTGCCGGGCCTGACGTACACTCTCGACTATTCGCATTTCACCCGTATCGGCATCGCCGATGCCAAGGTAGAGCCGTTACTCGCACACAGCAGCCATTTTCACGTGCGCGGCTCCCGTAAAGGCGCGCTGCAATCGCCCTTCGCCGACAACGCCATCGACTTCGGACGTATCGTGAAGGTGATGGACAAGATCGGCTATCGCGGGTACATGACACTCGAATACGTCAGAACCGAGTGGGAAGATTGCATGCGCGTCGACAACCTCAGCGAAACAATCCTGTTTCGTGATTTCCTGACAGCAGCTGGGAAAAAGGGCTGAGCGCTGGACAGAATCCGGCCGGCAACACCCTACCCCCGGCTCAAATCGAGATCGGGGGGCAGGTCGAGTACGAAATTCGTCAACAGATCGATCGCCGTCTGGGTGTCGGTAATGGTTGCAACCTCGGTCGGGCTGTGACAGTAGCGGCACGGGATACCAAGTTCTACTACCGGCACGCCGTCGCCGACGTATTGCATCCACGAGGCGTCCGTCATGATCCGTGAACTGATGGTCCGCACGTACGGCAACTCGTGGCGCTCCGCGGTTGTTACCATCTGCTGCACCAGTTTCGGATTCGCGGTGGTTCCAACGAACGGCAGGGTCGGATGATAACCGAAACTGTTGATGGCGATACCGCCGCCCAATCGTGCTTCGCTCAGTTCCTGGCCCTGAAGCTCAGGCGTGTCCATCGAGATCGTGACGTCAATCGCCACGGCCATGTCGGGCTTGACGTTGTGCGCCGCGACCACCGCACCCTTGCATGAAAATTCCTCCTGAACCGTGCCGACACATGCGACATTGACCGGCAGGTCCCGCCCCTTCAGTGCGGCCATCATCTGCAGCACCGCAAACACACACAACCGGTTGTCCAGGGTCTTCGTCATGATCTGGTCGCCCTTGACCCGGAAGTTCGGCCACCAGGTGACAGGGCTGCCGACATGAATGCCGGCCGCCGCGACCGCTTCTGCACTCTCGAAGCCGGCGTCGATGTAGCTGTCCTCGATGGGGATCACCTGGAAACGCTCTTCCGGCGTCGAGACATGATGCGACTTGATCGCGAAAATGGCGTGGTGCGCCGTACCCTCATCGCTGTGCACGGCGACCGGCGTACTCGGCAGCACGCGATCGAGCGGATACCCGCATTTGAAGACACTTATAAATCCGTCGTCGCGAATATGCCGGACAACGAAACCGATTTCGTCCATGTGCGCTGCGATCAGCAGCGTCTTGGCATCTGGCTGTGTCGCCGGCATCCGGCCGATGACATTGCCGAGTTTGTCGACACAGACGTCGTCGGTGTACTGGCTCATCAGCCGCCGAACGAGACGGACCATCGGGTCCTCGAGACCGGCAACGCCGGGGGTGGCGCACAGCTCTTCCAGAATATCAATGTGATCGATCAGTGACATGATGCAGTACCTGATGTGAAACGACCAGCAAGGGCCGTTGAACGAAACTTTACAGTACAATTGCCCTAGTTTTAACGCCGCAATGTTACAGCCATTAATTTTATTTCGCCTGAGTTTGCCACTGTGATTAAGAACTGGACAGACTTTATTGTGGCGAATTTGATATTTGAGCATTGCGTTATGAACGGAATATTATCTGACAAATTGCACCGGCTATTCATGCCATAAATCAGTCAAAATGAACAGCTCGAACTCAAGTACATTCCTATCGCAGATTTCGCCGAGGCAGAACCACTCGGAGATACCACCGTAGGGTACCTGTCCATTCCCGCAGTTCAGGCGGCAGGATCGTCCGTCTTCCCTCCCTGCATTTGCCCCGGAGGGCAGGCCGGATTATCTGTTCTCATGTTCGCATCCCAGCCCTTCTTGTGCTATCGTTCAAGAGTTCCGAAAGCAATCCGCTCTCACTTATCTTGTGACTCGGCATATCCGGTAGAAAACTGGCTGCTGAGTTTACTCGAGACCCGCGGCAGCCGCCTTGATCGCACTCGAATATTTGTCGCGGCTGTCCGCTTGAAAAGACCTATTTCAGAAGCCATAATCTAAGTTTTATAGCTTACGGCGAAAACGGGATTACGTACATGGAATTGAAGACACACGACATTCTAATCATTGGTGGCGGCGGTGCTGGGTTGCGTGCGGCAATTGCCATTGGCGAGGAAAATCCAAGCCTCAGCGTGGGCGTTGTTTCCAAGGTCTATCCGATGCGATCCCACACCGTGTCTGCTGAAGGCGGTGCGGCGGCGGTGATCAAACCGAATGACAGTCTGGAAGATCATTGCTACGATACGATTTCCGGTGCAGACTGGCTGGCCGATCAGGATGCCGTAGAAGCATTCGTCAACGAAGCACCCGAAGAGATGATCCGCCTGGAGCACTGGGGTTGTCCGTGGAGTCGAGAACCGGATGGGAGCGTGGCCGTGCGGCCGTTCGGCGGCATGAAGATCGAACGCACCTGGTTCGCCGCCGACAAAACAGGTTTTCATATGTTGCATGCGCTGTTCCAGACGGCGCTCAAGTTCGACAATGTGACACGCTACGACGAGTTTTTTGCCACCAAGCTGCTGGTCCACGACGGGCGCTGCCAGGGGGTCACTGCGCTGGAGTTGCGGACCGGTCAGATCCTCCCGATTGCCGGCAAGGCGACTATCATGTGCACTGGCGGGGCGGGGCGGATTTTCCCTTTTACTACCAATGCTGCGATAAAAAACGGTGATGGCATGGCGATGGCCTACCGCGCCGGCGTCCCGCTGAAGGATATGGAATTTGTCCAGTATCATCCCACCGGTTTACCCGGCACCGGCATCCTGATTACCGAAGCATCGCGCGGCGAAGGTGGCGTCCTTGTCAACAAGGATGGATATCGTTACCTGCAGGATTACGACCTCGGCGAGGCTCTGGACGTAAACGATCCCCAACATCCGTGCAAACGTACGATGGAACTGGGACCGCGCGACCGCTTGTCGCAGGCGTTCGTGCAGGAGCAACAGAAGGGTAACACGATCGAGGGGCCATACGGCCATTATGTGCATCTGGATGTCACCCACATGGGCGAAAAGAAAATCGACAAGAAGATTCCCTTCGTTCGTGAGCTTTGTAAAAACTATGCCGGCATTGATCCGGTTCATGAGTTGGTTCCGGTGCGGCCGGTGATTCATTATATCATGGGCGGTATCCACACCGACATCGAAGGTGCAACGCCACTGTCCGGACTGTACGCCGCCGGCGAATGTGCCTGCGTGAGCATCAACGGGGCCAACCGGCTCGGTTCCAATTCGCTGACCGAACTGTTGGTCTTCGGAGCGAGGGCGGCGCGGGCTGCGGTTCGTTTTGGTGACGAGTGCGGCGACATCGATGCCCAGGCGATCATTGCCCTGGCTCAAGAGGAACAGCGACGGATCCGCGAGCGGTTCTTCCAACCCAAAGGTGGCGTGGGCAAGGAAACGATTGCCGGCATCAGGTCGGAGTTGACGGGCACCATGGAGAGTGGTGCCGGGATTTATCGCAGCAACGATTCACTGCAGGAAACCTGTGATATCATCGGTGACCTGAAAGAGCGCTTCGGCAATATTGAACTGGCCGATCATAGCCTCACGTTCAATACAGAACTGACATCGGCATTAGAACTGGAATTCATGCTGGACGTTGCCGAGGCGTTGTCACACAGCGCCCTGGCACGGACGGAATCCCGCGGTTCTCATCAGCGTACGGACTACTCCGAGCGCGATGATGAAAAATTCCTCAAACACTCGCTGGCGTACAGAACCGACAGCAATCCACGTATGGAATACCTAGACGTGGTCATCACAAAATGGCCACCGGGAGAGCGTGTTTATGGCAGCAAGTGATACGGAAACGGGTAAAACTGTTACCCTGGAAGTCTTTCGCTTCCGACCGGAGGAAAACGACGAGGAGCACTACTTCGATCGATACGAAGTTCCGTATCACGAGGATTGGGTGGTGCTCGACGCGCTGAATTACATCAAGGATGAAATCGACGGGACATTGTCGTATCGCTGGTCATGCCGCATGGGAGTCTGTGGCAGTTGCGGCATGATGGTCAATGGTGAGTCGAAGCTCACTTGCGCGGCCTTCCTGCGCGACTACTATCCTGAGACGATCCGTGTCGAACCACTGGATTACTTTCCGGTGATCCGTGATCTGGTGATCAACATGGATGGTTTCATGGAGAAGCTTGGCGCAGTCAAGGCGTGGCTTATTCCGAAAGAAAAACGAGATGTTTCGCAGGGAGAATATCGGCAGTCTCCCGCTGAGCTGGCGCACTACAAACAGTACAGTATGTGTATTAACTGCATGCTCTGTTATTCGGCCTGTCCGGTGTTCGCTCACAATCCGGATTTCGTGGGACCGGCTGCGATTGCCCTGGCTCAGCGATATAATCTCGATTCGCGCGATGGTGCCGCCGATGAGCGGGCAGAAGTGGTCTTCAGCGGCGAGGGCATCTGGGAATGTACATTTGTCGGCGACTGTACCGAAGTCTGTCCGAAGGATGTTGATCCGGCTGGTGCAATCCAGCAGGCCAAGGTAACCGCAACTAAGGATTGGTACCGCAACATCGTGCCGTTTGGAACCAGGAAGGCAACCAAAGCCGAAGCCGAAACCGAAACCGACAGTCAATAGGTCGAGAAACAGTGGATCAGCCTGCCGCGAAAAAAAGCAAAGAATACATTCGTCCCATGCCAAGAAATTGGTGGATGAAGAAGAAGTCGTATTCGCTGTTCATGCTCCGCGAACTGACCTGTGTTTTTGTTGGCGGGTACGCGTTGTTTTTACTGATCCTGGTCGCTTGTGCAGCAAACGGGGAGGCGGCATTCATCGCGATGTTGAACAGCCCGGTGAGCATCGTGCTTCATGTCATTGCCCTGCCGATGGTCATCTACCACAGCATCACGTGGATCAACCTGACGCCCAAGGTATTAATCATCTGGCGTGGTGAGGAACGGGTAAGCTCGACCTTGATTGCGGCTGTTCACCATGCGGGCTGGATCGTCTTATCGATTGCGATTTTTGTGATCGTCAGGGCAATTGCGGGGACGTAAGCAGTATGGCCAAGTCTAATGAACCAATTTGGTGGTCTTTGTTTTCTGCCGGCGGCGTGGTCGCCGCCTTCTTTCTGCCGATCACCATGATTATCACCGGGTTCGCGGTGTCGACGGGCTTGATCAGCGGAAGTGGTTTGTACGATTTGTTACAACATTGGCTGACGCGGATTTATCTTTTTCTGGTGATTTCCTTGCCACTGTTTCACTGGGCACATCGATTCCGCTTCGCGGTTGCGGACCTCGGCCTGAAAGATAAAAGCGGTGCGCTGCCCGTCGCCGTGTACCTGGCGGCAATTGTCGGCACGATTCTGGCACTTGTCTTTTTGATCAGGCTTTAATTTCGCAGGGCAACGTTGCGGACTATGCGAGGTCGCCGGGCAAGTAGTAACGGGGGAAAATTCCCGCAGCGGGTGTCGACCGCATGTCCCGCACCCGCCTCCCGATCAACAATCCGACATGCCAATCGACTGCCGTTGCGTCGGCTGTCAGTGAGCGCCATGTAGCTGGCGCTTGCCGCCCCATAGTGGACGGCAGGTCGAGGGTGTCGAGGACCAGTCGCGCATCAATCGTTGCACCATCGAAGTAGCGTACAGTCCCGGAAAAACCCGCGCTGCGAATTCCCCGGTGCCGCCGCAAGGCAACGAATACAGGCTGGCAAAAGCAGCCATCGGCGGCGGGCGGTTCATGAATTATGCGGGTTAAGTCGTTTCGTGCTTACACGTGCCCGGATCTCGGTTTGCACATGCCTTTCAACGGTCGGCTTTGCCGTACCACCGTCTTCTTCCCCCCATACGATTGTAACCTCAGTCCCGTCTACAGCCTTTTTTTCGTCGATCATTGCCAGTGAGAACCACGAGCGAACGTTTGTGGTGTAGACCGCGTACGTTGACAGTCCAACCATCTGATCGTTGTGCAACACTCGGTCAAAAGGCAAAGTTGCATATTGCGAACCTGGCATTTCGAGATGCTTAAATCGATCGCCTCCCTCAAGCACACTCGAAAATATGCGAAGGACATCTTCCTTGTTCCAGTTCAGCCAGACCTTGCTGCGGTGCGGATTATCCGCCATTTCTTCCAGGGATTCACGGCCGATAAAATCGTGGTCGAATTGCACATGCTTACCATATCCGAGATCCCAGGGCGTCTGGTAATAATCCTGTATGTTGTCCGAATAAAAACTGCCGCCCAGGGACGCATTCGCCTCGAACCCGTCCCCGCTCAGCCATTCACGGTAGGGCTTCATCTTCTCACCAGCGTAAACCGCGGGTGTGGGTGAAGGAATCCAGCCGGATTCAATGGAAACGGTTGAGTAGGCGCGGCTGCCAACCTGCCTGAGCCCGAACTCCTTACCCGCCTGTAGCAGTGCAGCCTTGACCTCTTTCCCTTCTCTGTATGGCCCCCAGAGTTCTAGACCGTTCGTGCGGGACATGCCGTGGTTCAGGCCACGAACCGTTCTGCCGGCAATCATAAATTCGCACATGTGGAAAAATTTGACATCCGGGAGTCGCCCGCGATTCACTTTCTCCAGAACCTTTTCCGCATTCGGGCCCTGAATTTGGTATCGATACGTAAAACGAGGTTTGTCATTGCTTACGCTTCGTTCATCGCGTGTAACCTCGACATCGTAATCTCCGGTCTCAGCGTGAAAAGCTACCCAATTCTGGGCAGAGGGACGCCCAACAATACTGACTTTATTTTCTGCGTGGTGAAAGAGAATAGCGTCCCCGATGACATATCCACCGTAATTGCAGGCCACAAACTGCTTTGCCCTGTTTTGTCCAAAGTTCCTGAAGCTGTTTACACCTATGTCAGACAATAACCGGTATACGTCCGGACCTTCAAAGTAGATATCTGTCATATGATAGGAAAGGTCCATAAGAACTACTGTGTGTTGCCATGCTTCCTGCTCGTCGCGCCAGTTGGTATACTCGCTGGGAATAGGAAAGACATAGGGACCAATTTGCGAATTGCGAAGCATCTCTACCGGATTGCCGGTAGCCCTGATCTTCTGTTCCAAACTCTGAATATTCATGATGCCTCCCGTGTGCGTCTTCACTGCTCGCGGCGAAGTCAAACCTCGACCGCACAGTACAATTGCAAAAAAGCTAAATCGCTTCCTTCACCGCGCGGTATCCCGCAGCGGTCGCAGCCAGAGATTCCTCGACGTCGGCATCGGTGTGGACGGCGCACACAAAGCCGTGGTGGTTGGCGTGAAAGAAAACCCCCTCGTCGACGACCGCCTCAAAAAAAATCTTGCGCACGGACCGGGCGGTGTCCGGCTCGTCGTAGTGGAAGGCGAAATCGGGTGTCGGCGCCAGGCCGACAGCTTCAATATCGACACCGATGTCCCGCGCCAGGGCGTTCTGCCTGTCGATCAGTTTCCGGCCGATATCCCACATCGTGGCAATGGCGTCGTTCTCCTCCATGAACCGGATCGTCGCCAGCGCCGCAGCATATTCAATGGCATTGGTGCAGTGGGTCGACGACATCCAGGTCTGCCCGATAGTGTCCATGTATTCGGCGGGGCCGACCAGTGCCGAGATCGGGTAGCCGTTCGACATCGCCTTGCCGAACGTCGCCAAATCCGGCGTGACTCCGAAATATTCCTGCGCACCGCCGAGCGCGAAATGGAAGCCGGTCCGCACTTCGTCCATGATGAACAGTGCGCCGTTCTGATGGCATAGGTCGCGGACGCCTTCGAGAAAGCCGGGCTGCGGTTCTTCGACCTCGCAGGCCCACATGATAACGCCGCAGATCTCGCCAGGGTTCGCTTCGAAAACCGCCGCCAGACTATCGAGGTCGTTGTAGTTGAACTTCAACGTTAGGTCCAGCACGTCCTGCGGAATGCCAGGATCGACCTTGCAGCACCAGTCATGCCAGCCGTTGTAGCCGAGCCGGATGATCTTGTCACGGCCGGTGACCAGCCGCGCAACCCGTACCGCGGCCGTCGTCGCGTCGGAACCGGTCTTCAGAAACAAGATTTTCTCGGCGCACGGAATAAGCTCGACCAGTTTCTCGGCCAGGTCGTTCTGCAATACCGGCGGCAATTGCTGGGTGTGCCCTTTTTCGACCTGTTCGATCACCGCTGCGTTGACGACCGGATGGCTGTGACCGAGTACGATGCAGCCGAAGCTCAGGATCCAGTCGAGATAACAGTTGCCGTCGATGTCCCAGATACGGGCGCCCTTGCCACACTCGCTGAATATCGGATAATCGCACGGTGCCATCAGCGCCGGCGCACGGGTCTGGGTCGTGCCTTCGGCAACAACCTTGAGGGCGCGTTCGAACTCGGCGGCGGAATTTGGGAATCGTTCGTTCATCAGAATGTGTGACCTCGGCCTAACTGTTACAACAAAACCTGTGGCCGGGTAGTTTACCGTAAAGAACGGCAGATTGGAAGATTCCGCCGAGGAATGTACTCCAACCTTCCAACCTCCGGACAACGCGGTATACTAACTGCCACATATCCATCACACAGAAAGCTTTTGCCGCCGCAATTCAAACTACAACGGGTGTATCCTGTTTAGCGGCCACTGAGTTCCATTTCGACATAACGCTGCAGCACCTCAAGCAGAGCTGCAACGAACAACCTTGATTCTCCGCGAACGGTCGCCTCGGCTGGAATGCTGTGTCACGCTGGACTTCTCCAGGTTGACGATAGATCCGGGACAAAAAAACAGACAGCAATCGCCATGGACAAACTGAACGGCCAGGTTGCGATCATCACCGGCGGCGGCGTCGGCATCGGCTTTGCCATCGCCGAGGTTCTCGCCGAGGCGGACATCGCCGGGATTGTCATTGCCGATGTCGAAAATGCGGAGTCCGCTGCAGCGGACATCAGTGAGCGCTTTGCCACCGATGCCATTGGCATCACCACCGACGTTGCCGACTCCACACAGGTCGACGCCATGGTTGAAGAGACCATCCGAAAATTTCAGCGCGTCGATATCCTGGTCAACAACGCCGGCATCGCCCCGACCGTCACCTGGGACGAAGTGACAGAGGCTAACTGGCGGCATGTGCTCGACGTGAATCTGAACGGCGCCTTCCTCTGCACCCGGGCAGTGCTGCCGGCTATGTCCCGGCAGAAGTCCGGACGTATCGTCAATATTTCCTCAGTCGGCGGCTTCCTCGGAAGCGTCTGCGCGCACCCCGCGTACGGCGTCTCGAAAGCCGGTCTCGTCGCCATGACCAAGTCGCTGGCGAAAGCCTATGCCACCGACGGTATCCTGGTCAACGCCATTGCCCCCGGCAGTATCGACACACCGTTGTCGCGGTCGTTCGGTGAGACGCAGGTGCAGGAGTTCATCGAAGCATCGCCGATGAAGCGCCAGGGCACTGCGCGTGAGTTGGCGGACGCAGTTTTTTATCTCGTATCAAATCGTTCAACCTACGTCACCGGCGCCACGCTGCACATCAACGGCGGCTCACTGCTGGTGTAACCCAAACAGGAGAGAAAAACATGGCAAAGTACGCCGATTGTGTGATGGAAAGTGACCAGCATCCGCTGTGGGAAGCACCCGATGGATCTCGTCAGGTGTCACCGCTCATTACGAAAGATCATTGTGGTGCCGAATCATGTTGCTCCGGCCTCTGGTGGCTGCATCCCGGCCGGGAGGGCGCGCCGGACATCCATCCCAACGCCGATGAAATCTACTATGTTGTCAGTGGCGAAGGCCGCCTGCTGCTCGGCGATGAGGCGTACACTGTCCGTAAAGGCATGACGATCTTCATTCCCCGCAACGTGACGCATCAAACCTTCAACAACGGTGACGAGGATCTCTGCTACTACTGGATCTTCGCACCGCAACCCTTGGAAGCCGCCAAGCAGGACGCAGAGGGCTGGAAAAAGCTGAGGTAACAAATCATGGCGAGTCTCGAATCGAAGGTTGCAATCGTTACCGGTGCCGCCCAGGGCATCGGTAAGGCATGCGCAATCCGGCTGGCAGCCGACGGTGCCAAAGTCGTAGTCGCTGACATCCAGGTCGAGAAGGGCAAGGAACTGGCCGCCGAACTCGGCGATGCAGCGCTTTTTCACGAACTCAATGTCGCCAGTGAAGGGCAATGGGCGACAGCAATCGCGACTACCGTGGAGAAGTGGGGCAAGCTCGACATCGTCGTCCACAACGCCGCTGTCGTCACACCTGCCTCGGCCGTTCAGGACACGACAAATGAAGAATTCGACTTGCTCATAGACGTCAACATCCGTGGCATTTTTTTGGGCTGCAAACTGGCGTACCCGGAGCTGAAGAAGTCGAAGGGCTGCATCGTCAGCATCGCCAGCATGGCCGGTGTTTCAGGCCAGTTCGAACACGCCGTCTATGGTGCCACCAAAGGGGCCGTCAACGCTCTGACCAAGTGTATGGCGATCGACTGGGCTCCCGACGGCATCCGGGTTAATTCCATCTGCCCCGCCTGTGTCCATACAGAGGCCATGGAAAGGTACGTCGTCGACTTACCCGACCCCGAAGAGGCGCTCCAGAAATGGGCCAATATCCATCTGATAAAGCGTCTCACGGACCCCGCCGAAATCGCCGCGGTCGTTTCGTTTCTCAGCGGTGACGATGCCTCGTTCATTACCGGCAGCAACATGCCCGTAAGCGGCGGCAGCGAGTGCGGCTACAACATGTCACAGTGATTTTTCAACATGCCTGAATTCCCGATCACCGATACGCATGTGCATCTGGCCGGCAAGGACGCCCTCCAGTATGCCTGGCTGGAAGACAACGAAGCGCTTTCCGGCACCTACGAGCTTGCCAACTACGACACAGCCTGTGGCGACATCGACGTCGGCGGCATCGTATTCATGGAATGCGGCGGCGAGCCGTATGCCAAAGAAGTTGAATGGGTCATGGCACTCGCCGAACAAGACCCACGCGTCAAAGGCATCCTGGCACGGATTCCAATTGAGGAAGGCGAGCCAATCGTTCCGACACTCGAAGCCTGGGCAGCGAATCCACTGGTCAAAGGCGTGCGCCGATTGATCGAAAGTGAGGACGTCGAGTTTTGCCTGCAACAAGCCTTCATTGACGGCGTAAACCTACTACCGCAGTTCGGGCTCAGTTTCGACATCTGCATCAATCACCGCCACCTCGCGAACGTCTTGAAGTTCGTCGCGCAGTGCCCGGACGTGCAGTTCATCCTTGATCACATCGGCAAGCCCGGCATCCGCGACGGCCTGTTCGAACCGTGGCAGTCAGAGATCCGCCAGCTCGCTCAATTCCCGAACGTCACCTGCAAAGTCTCGGGGGTGGTGACCGAGGCGCATCACAATAGCTGGACCCGCGACAATGTGCGGCCCTATGTCGAACACGTCATCGAATGCTTCGGTTTCGATCGCGTCACCTACGGCAGCGACTGGTTCGTGCAGACACTGGCGTCAACCTATCCGCGCTGGGTAGAGACACTCGACTGGATCGTCGGCGATTGCAGCGACGATGAACGGCGCAAGCTCTACGACACCAACGCCAAGAAAATCTATCGGCTGGACGTCTGATGGATAAACTCTTCGATTTCTCGGGACGACGCGTCGTAGTAACCGGAGCCAGCCGCGGCATCGGACGTTCAATCGCCGAGGCGTTCGGCGAACGCGGCGCCGATGTTGCCGTGCACTATTGTTCCTCGGCGGATGCAGCGGCGGAAGTTGTCGACTGCATCACCGCCTCCGGTGGCAAAGCCTTTGCTGTCCAGGCAGATTTGATCGCGGCAGACGGCGCCGCAAAACTCGCGGATGCGGTCAAGAACCGCTGGGACAGCCTCGAGATTCTGGTCAACAACGCTGGTGATGTCGTTGGGCGCTCGACATTGGCGGAAGCCGATGACACGCATATTGAACAAACGCTCGACCTGAATTTGAACAGCGTCATCGACCTTACCCGCCGGCTGATACCTCTGCTCGAGAAGGGGCAGGCACCGGCCATCGTCAACATCACGTCGATCACCGCCTTCAATGGCGGTCAGGGCGGCGTCAGCGTGTATGGCGCAGCCAAGGGCGGCATCCTCGGTCTCACCCGCAGCCTCGCCGTTGAACTGGCTCCGACGATCCGCGTCAATGGGGTTTCGCCCGGTGTGATCCTCACCGACATCCATCGTCGCATAACAACCCCCGAGCGCCTGGCAGTGGTCGCAGAGAAAACGCCGCTGGGCCGCAACGGCGATCCCGACGAATGCGCCGGTGCCGTTCTGCTGCTGTCCGGGGCTGGCGGTTCCTTCATCACCGGGGATGTGATCCATGTCAACGGCGGCCTGTGGATAGGCTGACTATGCCACAACTGAATATCCCAGTCATCCTCTGCGATGCACTCCGGCACCAGGCGCTGCTGATTCACGGCGGCACAAGCATTGGGATTCGATGGCTCCGAAACGCCTCGCGCAAACGCCGTGAAATGAACGGACGCGAAGATTCATTCTACTTCATCGTGCGTCCATCAGCCCTTTCATGTATCCGATCGCCCACAACCGCCCGAGCATGGTGTACCCGGCCAGGTCGGTCGATTCTCCTGCCAGCACAGGCACGTGGTCCGGGCGGATAGGGCCGTCGAAACCGATCTCGTCGTACGCCCGGATGCACGCCGCCATATCGGTCTGGCCGCTATCGTGCCAAGTCTCCGTAAACTTCGGCACACTGCCGACGACATCGCGGAAATGAACAAATCCGATGTGGTCTCGAAAGCGGTAGATGTTTTCGACGACATCAACGCCCATGGAACTAAAAACGCCCTGACAAAAAGTAATCGCGTTGGCCGGGCTCGGCACCAGTTCGAGTAGGCGCTGCAGCTCGTCCGGACACGTCATGATCTGGGCGTCGCCAAGAAAGGGCGACATCGGCGGGTCATCCGGATGCATCGCCAGCACCACCCCTGCGGACTCCGCAACGGGTAGAATCTGTCTGAGGAAATATTCCAGATTTTCCCACAACTGCGATTGCGTCGTCGGTTCTTTACCCACATTCCAGGCATGATCCGCTTCACCGTTTACGTCGAGCACTTTGGCGCTATCGACCTGGGCGATATCGAACTGGCTGACCAGCGAACCGCCGCGGTCGGATACGTCAACGCTGGTGCGGCTCCAGTCGCCGCCCGGCATCCAGCAATAGCACCAGACGGGGATCTCGAGTTTCCCCATACTCTGAAGCATGTCCGCGACGGCTTCGATCTGGGCATCGCGATTGGGACCGCCGTGGATGATGTCGTCCATCGGCACATCGTTCTCGATCACCGTCAACCGCAGGCCGAAGGACTCGATATAACTGTGCACCTTCTCGAGCGCCTCGAAACCGGGCCCCGGATAACACGTCACGATATCGGTGACACCGATCTGCCGGGAGAGAACGAGTTTCTCGTCGATCAACGGACGGATGGCGAGCGCGATTCGCATGGTTACGCCAGGACCGCACACACGAATCCGGCTTCCACCAGCATCCCCTTCTGCAGGTCGACGGCGGGGCCTCCGACAAACGGTTCACTACCGCCCGGCGGGATCACCGCAAGCACGGTCTCCAGGAACTTGACATTGTGGATGACGGCGAAGGTGAACGGGAAGTCGGGATTCGATTTGATGAATTCCATAATATTTTCTCAGCACAGCATAGAGACGGGTACAATGATCGTCATCGGCCGTTGGTGAGAACTCTACAGTACGAAATCGAAAACGAAAATCGACGCCGAAATTTTTGCGTAGACGGCCGAAACCGACCGTTACACAGAATGGCTATTGGCGAAATCGCCGCCGACAGTTATTTTCATGTCTATGAGTACCAGCACAATTCTCTATCTGTCGCGCCAGGATGTTGAAAGCCTGGACTTCTCAATGCGCGAAATCATCGATGCCGTCGAGGCGATGTTCTCGGAGAAAGGCGCAGGCCGCGTCGAGATGCCGCCGAAGCCGGGTATCCATACACGGCCCGACGCATTTATTCACGCCATGCCCGCCTATATCCCAAGCCTCGAAGCGGCGGGTGTGAAATGGATTTCGGGCTATCCCGGCAACCAGCAAAAGCAATTGCCCTACATCAACGGGTTGCTGCTACTCAACGACCCGGACACCGGCCTGCCGACCTCCGTCATGGATGCGACCTGGATCACCGCTCAACGAACCGGCGCGGCCACTGCGGTCGCCGCGAAATACCTGGCACGTCCCGACAGCAGCAGTGCCGGGATCATAGCCTGCGGGGTACAGGGCCGCAGCAATCTCGAGGCATTGGCCTGCATTTTCCCGATCAGCAGCGTCAAGGTCTACGACATGCATCGACAAGTGGCGGACCAGTTCGCCGCAGACATGGCACCGGTCGTCGGTGCCGAGATCGAAGTGGTGGACACGCCCGAGCAGGCAGTCGTCGATCTCGACCTGGTCGTCACCAGTGGTCCGATCCTCAAGCACCCACAACCAGTCATCGAAGCCGACTGGCTCGCCCCGGGCGCTTTCGCCAGCCCCGTTGACTTCGATTCCTACTGGCAGGGCCCCGCCCTGCAGCAAGCCGACAAAGTGGCGACCGATGATCTCGCGCAAATGGAATACTATCGCAGCGAAGGCTATTTCGGAGAGACTCCGCAACCATACGCCGACCTTGGCGAGATTGTCGCCGGTCGCAAGCGCGGACGCGAACGCGACGACGAGCGCATCATCAGCATCAATCTCGGCATCGCCCTGGAAGACATGGCAACTGCCATTCGAATCTACCGGCGCGCGATGGAAACCAAGGTCGGGACGCAACTGCCGCTGTGATGGAGCAGACGGATCGCCACCGGTGCTTGCATAACAACTACACCAACCCTATCTTCCCCGTTACCCCGCCGCACCCCGGCTTGGCGGATCGGATTGCTGACGCAAAACATAGCGCGGCAGATCAGGGATAGCAGATCATGGGAAAGTTCATCGGATGGATACTAGCCGTTTTTGCGATCGCCATGTACTTGAGTATATCCTCGGCCACAAAGAAGAAAATCGCCGCAGAGCAAACGCTGGTTGACAATGACATAGACGGTAAGAAAAAACGGTCCAAGAAAAAGCTGGACAAACACCGGGCCGAGCTCCAAGAGATTAAACTATTGTTGGCCGACGAGATTTCCACAACGACTGAGCTGCAGGCAGCATCCGATCAACTGAAGGCGGACTTCGCCGCCCTCAGGGCCAGCAACGAAGAGTTGACCGGACGCAAAGGCGAACTCGAGATCCAGAAAGAGCAGCTAAAGAGCAACCAGATCGACGGCAAACAGAAGCTGGCAGAAGTGAGTTCTTCGATCGCGCACACCGAGAAAAATGTCGGCAAACTGCGCCAGGGAATCAAGTCGGTGACACCAAAAGAATAGATTCGTCGCTATGGCATCGATCAAACCAAGGATCCCGGCCGCCGGGAAGCGGGATAATAAGTCATCGGTGGCGATAACATTCGCAGCACTGGGCTGGCTGCTGTTCCTGTTCTTGTGCTGGAAATGCACCAGCACGCTGTCCTATAGGCGGGCGGAAATCGCGTCAATCGGGGTGACTCACGTCGAGCTCCACAAAGCACTGCAGTCAAGGATCGACAAACAGAATTCGCAAGTGAACAGGATCAAGCTCAAAACCGGTACCGGTATCAACGACAACAACACTGAGCAGGCCAAGCTGATTGGGATAAACAACGCGCTGAAGCCGCAGCTTGAAACTGCCAAGGCCGAGGTCGCCGAACTCGAGACCGAAGTGGCGACTCGGGAAGAGGAAATCAACGGCGCTCGGGATTCCCTGGCCGTTTCCAACGAGGACATCAAAGGCCTCGAAACGAAGCTCACCGAACTGCTTCAGGAAAAGGAGAAACTCATCGACGATTATAAGCGCCGGTACGTGGAGATGAAGGCGGTCTACGAAGAAAAAAGCAGGGAGGAAGACGCGATGCAGCTCGGTCACTTCTGGTCTTCGCACCGCCACACACCATTCGCACCGGCCGCCGCGTTCTTCGCCGGCGAGAAGCTTTACCAGACCGAGGACTTTCCGTTCGCGGCAAAGTACTACGGAGAAATCCTGCGGCGCTATCCCAAATCGGGATACGCCTCCTACGCCATCGAACGCATCGAGCAGCTCAACAAACAACAGCTGTACCAGCCGCAGGAAATTGGATTCCATCCCTGGCGCATTCTCAGCATCATCGAAAATCCGTGACCAAGCCACGGGCCCCCCGCAACCGTACGATCGTTCTCAGCGCCGCTGACCACGAGCGACTGAAGCCGCGGCTGCGAACTGCACAAAGTCGTTTCGAGCTGGATGAAATCCGTAACCGCACGATCTGCGGCGACACCCTCGAAGCTCTCGATGCGCTGCCGGATGCCTCCATCGATCTGCTCTTCGCCGATCCGCCGTACAACCTCGACAAGACTTTCAACACCCGACGCACCAAAGCCGTCGATACAGAAACCTACAGCGCCTGGCTGGATAGCTGGATGGCGAAACTGCCGCGGCTCATGAAACCAAACGGCAGCCTGTACTTCTGCGGAGACTGGCGCTCGTCTACCTCGATCCAGACCGTCGCCGAGCGCTATTTCAAAGTGCAAAACCGTATCGCCTGGGAACGTGACAAGGGGCGCGGGGCGAAGGCCAATTGGAAAAGCACCTGTGAAGACATCTGGTTCTGCACGATGTCCAAGTCATGGACATTCAACGTCGACGACGTGAAGCTGCGTCGACGTGTCATCGCCCCATACACCGACAGCGACGGCAAGCCCAAGGACTGGCAGCAGTCGGACGCCGGCAATTATCGCCTGACGCATCCATCCAACCTCTGGACTGACCTCACCGTGCCCTTCTGGTCGATGCCGGAAAACACTGATCACCCGACGCAGAAACCGGAGAAGCTTCTGGCCCGGATAATTCTCGCCAGCTCGAATCCAGAGAATGTCGTCTTCGATCCGTTTCTGGGTTGCGGAACAACATCGGTAGCGGCGAAGAAACTGGGCCGCGATTACATCGGCGTGGAGATTGACGAGACCTATTGTCTACTGGCCGAGCATCGCCTCGAGCTGGCGGAATCCGACCGCAACATCCAGGGCTACGAAGACGGGGTGTTCCGGGAACGAAATTCCTGAATACCACGAACCGCCGGGCTGGTGATTCACGAGGTCTGGAAAACGCCCTATTCTCCGGCCGACCGCTGCTGCTTGAAGAATTTCTGCAGCAGTGCCAGGCATTCCTCCTGCAACACACCGGAGACCACCGGCACATTGTGCAGCATACCGCTGAATCCGGTGATGTCGACGGCACTGCCGGCAGCGCCGCTGCGCGGATCGGTGACACCGAAAACCAGGCGGCCCAGGCGGGTATTCACGGCGGCACCGGCACACATCGCACACGGCTCCTTGGTCACGTACATCGTCGCTTCGACCAAGCGCCAGTCCTGCAACTCCGCCGACGCCTGGGTGATCGCCAGGATCTCCGCGTGTGCCGTGGCGTCATTGAGCAGCTCGACCTGGTTATAGGCCCGCGCAATGACCTGGCCGTCGTGCACGATCACTGCACCCACCGGCACTTCCTCCGCTTCGAAGGCTTTCTCGGCCTCGCGAAGCGCCATGCGCATATAGGTTTCATCATCTGGGGAAAGCAGGTTCATGGAGGAAGGTAACCTGTTTTCGCAGCGCCGGCAATACTCTGGCAGCTGGCGTTCGACGAGCGCGCCTTCTTTCACCGCGACCTTCACCGAAAGTCCCGGCTCTTCGTCTTTGGCGGCCGGCAGGCGCAGAGCTGTAACTCTCTGAAGTCAAGCGATCGACAGGGGGGCGCAATGGATGCCGCCACTCGTACTGGTCATCGGCATCGACAATCGCCGGGGCAGACGGGGACAAGGGAGTGAACGGCATCGATGCCGCCGTGCTGGCCGGCCCTCGTGGATGGCGTGAGCTGATCGCGCCGGCTATTTACAGACAGCGAACAACTACGGTTCCAGATGGATCGACTTCAGGTAAGCACGGCGCTTGGAATTGGACAAGATGTCCCATTCCTTGAGGAAATCCTTTTTTCCGCCGGGGCCAAATTTCTTTTCGATCCTGACCAGCACGTCAGCTGGAAAATTGATTCCCCTGTGCTCCTCCTCGTAGGCTTTCAGGTGCATGCTGATCTCGACCCAGTGCGCATCACTGCGTTCGAGCTCGAACGCCTCGAACGCCGAATCGACGATCATGTTGTCGGGGCGCTTCTCTAAATGCAACAGCGAAATGACGGAATCGTCGACCTCGAAAATCCGTTCCGGCACAAATTTCGAGGTGTAGCGCGCCGCCGCCGACAATCGGACTTCGTCGATCAGGCTCGCGGCATTGGCTTCGCCTTCGTCACTTACTAATTTGTAGCCGCCTTTGAACTGGGCGCCCTCGAGACCGGACTCGGCCACCAGCGCGCCGTCGATATAAAGCCGCAGCGACCGGGTCACGGACGCGTCGAAAACGCCGGCAACGTGCATCCACTGGCGCGATCGCGCCACAATTACGCTCGGGTATTCTTCATTTGCGCCGTTGACAAAAAAATCCACGGCTATGCCGAGAGGCACCGGTTTCAGCGATAGCCGGAAAGATTTCGTGCCCCCGGTGGACATCAGGGCCGTGCCAACCATCTCCTTGCCCGCGATCGGCTTGATCCACATTTCGACGGTTAATTTATCATCGACGCTGTTGAAGATCTCGGGATTCTCGATTGTCAGGTTGTGTCGTGGTCCAACCCTCAGTGCCCACCGCGCGGATTCCGGCACTTTTTTTGCGACGATCTCGCTATCATCGATGTCCTCGACGAACACTTCCGAAACTTTCGACTTTCCATCCGAAGTATCGGCATCCTGCATGAGGTTGAGCACGAAGAAAACGCCGGCGACAATGACCAGAACCGCCGCTGCAGCGCCGGCGGCAATCATCATGATTTTCTTCTTTTTTTCTGCGGCATCCTCGAGTTTGACGCCAGCCCGGCCCTGACCGATTTCGATGACCGGCGGTGCAGCATCCGCGCCATCGGTGTCTTGCAGCGTCACGCTGTCGCTTGGCAGCGCACTGTCCCCGTCCCCGTCCTCGGACGCCGGCGACGCCGACGCGGGATCCTCGACACGGGCGGAATCGGCACCTTCGTACTGCCTACGCTGGGCGACATTGATTACCTTGGCGCTTTCGGATAAGAACTGGTCGTCTGGCAAAAGGGATAGTCGATCGATGTCCTCCTTCGGGATCCACGGCATCAGCAGTTGAATATTGCTCAGCGGCAACCCCAGCAGTTTGGACATGCGGTGCGCCAGATTATCGCGCTTTGATTGGTCGGTATCAGCCATTTCCCTCACCTTCAATAAGTGTACGTTCGATGATTCGCATCAACATGTGCTTCCTTGGCGGATATATTAAAACCCCCGTGGTCAATTGGCAAGTCGAGGCGAGCGCGATTATGGTTCGGCTTTCTCGTTTTCGCTCTGAAGGGACGTCCCCCCACGCACCAGGCTAACCAGTTCACGGAGCACGAACTCAATGGATTTCCTCGGCGACCGTTATCTCATCGAAAGCGACACCGGCCTGCGCCTGTTTCAGTTAATCCGCGATTTGCCGATCATCGACGCCCACAACCATGCGGATGTAGCGGAAATTGCGGAAAATTGCAACTACGAGGACATCTGGCAGGTCGAGGCCGCGACCGATCACTACGTGTGGTCGATGCTGCGCAAGCGCGGCATTCCCGAACGGTTGATCACCGGCGACGCCACCCCCGAGGAGAAGTGGCTGGCCGCCGCCGCCAAGTGGGACGATCTGGCCGGCAGCCCGACGTACGAATGGGTGCATCTCGACCTGTTCCGCACGCTCGGCATCCCCGAAGTCATCCGCGAGGCCAGCGGCAAAGATATCTGGGACCGCTCGAAAGCACTGCTCCAGCAACCCCGCATGAAACCGCAGGCGCTACTCGGGCAGATGAAAGTCGAAGTCATGTGTTCCACCGACGATCCCACCGATCTGCTAGATGACCACCGGCGCCTGGCCGAAAGCGACTTGCAGACCCGCGTTTACCCGACCTATCGCCCCGATCGCGCCATGAATATTTTCAAACCCGACTGGCGCGACTACATCACGCTGCTGGAAAACCGCGTGAACGGCAAATTTAAGAAAATCGAGGACTTGCTCGACGCCCTGCGTATCACCCACGATTACTTCGCCGAGCACGGCTGCGTCGCCACCGATCACGGCGTCGAAGTGCCCTACGGCGTGGATTTCAAACGCGAGGATGCCGATGCAGCCTTCTGCAAGGCCTACAACGGTGAAGCGCTGTCGCGGCTGGAGGAAATCCAGTATATGTCCTGCATTCTCGACGCCGTCGCGGCGCTCAACAGCGAGAAAAACTGGGTCTTCCAACTCCATATCGGCGCTGTACGCAATGTCCGTAATTCGTTGTTCGACAACTACGGTTCCGACAGCGGCGGCGACCTTTCCACGCACACCATCGACATTGTCACGCCGCTGCGCGATCTACTGAATCGCTACGACGGCCGGCTCAAGGTCGTTTTGTACTGTCTCGACCCGGGTCACCAGACATCGATCACGACCCTGGCGCGCGCCTTCGGAGCGACCGTCAATGTCGGCGCCGCGTGGTGGTTCAACGACGCGCCGGCCGGCATGAAGCAGCACCTCGAATACATCGGCGAAGTCGATCTGCTGGCCAATTTCTCGGGCATGGTGTCGGACTCGCGAAAACTGGTGTCCTATGCGTCACGCCACGAGATGTTCCGTCGCGTTCTCAGTGATGTCGTCGGGCAGATGGTCGAACGGGGACGCATCCCGATGCCGGTGGCAGAACGCCTGGTAACCAGCCTGGCCTGCGAACGCACTCGTGAACTATTCGGCTTCTGAATACGGTTTCCCAGGCAGTATGCGCCCGCCGATCGCCCGGCACCCAGAGAATGATTTGCTGGACAGGACAGACTCCGGCGTAGCGGGAGGATAAGGGGGGGAGACAGCAGCGAAGGGGGGATATAGGTATGAGAGGAAGTGCAGCTGCTGCCTCCCCAGAGAGTGCCCCCCCCGGGCTTTAACCCAGAGGAGAAAGGGCAGATGTGGTTGACGAATCGTGTCAAACGTTTTTTTTAACCTATTCCCAGGTTTTTGAGATTGTCGAATGTGTGTGTGTATTGGTTATATATAGCCCTACAGTAATCAGTTATGGATGAGTTAAAATTAAAAGTTGAATTGGAATTCAAGCAGCGTTACGGCACGGCTCCCGCCATTGTCACGCGCGCTCCCGGCCGTCTGGAACTGCTCGGCAATCACACCGATTATAACGAAGGATTCGTTATCAGCGGCACCCTGACCAACTCCACCTGGTTCGCCGCAGGTCCAGCCGATGACGATGTCTGCCGCATTTTTGATGCTTGTCACGACAAATACGCCGAATTCCCCTTGGCGGAGGTCGAAAAAAAGATCGCCCACGACTGGGTCAACTATCTCAAAGGCATCATGGTAGAGATGCAGCAACGCGGTGCCGTAGCAGCCGCGTTCAACGCCGTCGTCGGCACCAGCCTGCCGCTGGCGGCTGGCATGAGCAGCTCCGCCGCGCTAGAAATTTCGGCACTTTTTGCCCTCGCGCACGTATGGCAGGTAGAGTTTTCCGACGATCAATTCGCCCGCATCGGACAGGCCGCCGAAAATAATTTTGTCGGCGCCCGCACCGGACTGCTCGACCAGTTCAGCGCCATCCATGGTCGCGCTGGTCACCTGCTGATCATCGATTTCCGTACGCTCGAGATCGAGGCCATTCCGTTTCTCGATGGAGTCGTCTTCGTCGTCGCCAACACCGGTATCAAACACGATCTGTCGGAGGCCTACAACGAGCGCCGCAGCAGTTGCGAAACCGCCGCAGAACTGTTGGCAACGCAATACGACGGAGTCACGACCTTGCGCGACGTGACTGTAGCCCAGCTCGATGCGGCAAAATCGCACCTGCCCCTGAGAGTCTACCGCCGGGCAAAGCATATCGTAGGGGAGAACGCCCGCGTAAAACAGGCGCAGCAATTGCTGGCGATGGGTAACATCGAAGCATTTGGCGCGCTATTGTTCGATTCACACGACAGTTCCAGGCAGAACTTTGACAATAGCTGCCCGGAACTGGACATTCTGGTTGAGCTTGGTCGCACCCTGCCCGGTTGTCTGGGCGCCAGGCTTAGCGGCGGCGGATTCGGCGGAATCAGCATCCACCTGGTGCAAGCCGAAGCAGCAGCGACCTACTGCGAACGACTGACGACAGCATACAGCACCCGCATCGGGACGCAGCTGACGACGATGACCTGTGAGTTTGGTGGAGGCGCCGAAAGGTATGTTTGAGAGTCTGACCGACAAACTGCAGAAGACATTCCGCAATCTGACCGGCCGCGGCATTCTGAACGAGTCCAATATCGAGGAGGCCATGGGCGAAGTACGCCTGGCTCTGCTCGACGCCGATGTCAACTACGACATCGTCAAAGAATTCATCGACCAGGTGCGTCAGGAATGTCTTGGCGAAACCGTGCTCAAGCACGTCAAGCCCGGCCAGCAGGTAATCAAGATCGTCAGCGAGCGACTGGCGGAGCTCATGGGTGAAGCCAACGCCCCGCTCGATCTGCATGGCAGCCCCGCCACTATCATGATGATCGGCCTGCATGGCGGCGGCAAGACCACAACAACCGGCAAGCTCGCTGCCATGCTCCGGGACGAAGGCCGCCAAGTCCTCTTGGTCGCGGCTGATCTGTATCGCCCCGCCGCCATCGATCAGCTCGAAACTCTCGGCAGCCAACTGGGCATCCCCGTCTTCAGCGACCGCACCACCAAAGATGTCAGCGCCATCGCCGAAGCTGCCCGCAAACAAGCACGCCACGACGGCTGCGACACGATGATTGTCGACACCGCCGGCCGCCTGCAGATCGATGAACCGCTGATCGCCGAACTGGTCAAGCTCAAGAACGCCGTCCAACCCAATGAAATCCTGCTGGTGAGTGATGCCGCCCTCGGCCAGGAGGCAGTATCGGTCGCGACAGAATTCAACCACGCACTCTCCGTCACCGGTATCATCCTTACAAAGATGGACGGTGACGCCCGTGGCGGCGCCGCTCTGTCGATGCGCCGGGTCACCGGCAAGCCGATCAAGTTTATCGGTATCGGCGAGAAGCTCGAAGATCTCGAAGCCTTCCATCCGGACCGCATGGCGAACCGCATCCTCGGTATGGGTGACGTACTCAGCCTGATCGAGATGGCCGAGAAGAAAATCAGCGAGGAAGAGACCGAACATCTCGAGCAGAAGATGCTCAAGAACCAGTTCGACCTGAGCGACTTTCTCACATTGCTGCGGCAACTGCAGAATCTCGGCGGCATGGGCAAGGTTCTCGAGCTGATCCCCGGCGGAAAAAACCTTTTGGACAACGCCGATATCGACGAGAAACGCCTCAAGCACGTCGAGGCCGTGATCCAGTCGATGACACCGTATGAGCGGCAGCACCCCCAGGTGCTCGGAGCACCCTCCCGGCGACAGCGTATCGCCAAGGGTGCCGGGCGACCACTGGTCGAAGTGCAACAACTGCTCAAGCGATTCGAGACCATGCGCAGCATGATGACCAAGTCAAAGATGGGTAAGCTCGCCCGCATGTTCGGCATGGGCGACGGCGGCATGCCCGGCATGCCCGATATGCCCGGCATGCCCGGCATGGGTATGGACGACGACGATATGGATATGGGCGGTCTGGGCGGCTTCGACGGCGGCAGTGCCGGCAACAACAAGACCTTGGGCCAGAAAGCGAAAAAGGCGAAGCGCAAGAAGAAGAAGAAACGGCATTAGTGCTGGAAGTCCATTCAGTAACCGCGCGTATTTCTTATTCCGTCTTGTACTGGACGATACATGAAGCGGGCAGAGGAATGGGCGACACCACAAATCCAGGCGGTTGACGGCATCAGGGTGCAGGTTGACCTCTGGCCGCAATCCGAAATCGGAAATTCTCAGGCATGTCCGCGATTCACCCAAAAAAACTTTTCCTTCTCGATGGTATGGCGCTGGTCTACCGGGCGCACTTCGCGCTTATCCGTAACCCGAGCATGACGTCGAAAGGCATGAACACCTCGGCAGCGCTTGGTTACACAAACACCCTCGTCGACATCATACGCAGCCAGAAGCCGACGCACCTGGCGGTCGCCTTCGATACGCCGGAGCCAACCGCTCGGCACGAGGTGTTCGCGGACTACAAGGCCCACCGTGAAGCGATGCCGGAAGAACTCAGCGCCGCCCTGCCCTATGTCGACCGGATCACGGAGGGTTTCAATATCCCGATCCTGCGCTACCCCGGCTACGAGGCGGATGACGTCATCGGCACATTAGCAAGTCAGGCAGCGGCACAGGGCATTGAAACCTACATGGTGACGCCCGACAAAGACTTTGCCCAGCTCGTCAACGAGCATGTCTTTATTTACAAGCCGGGACGCATGGGGTCGAGCATCGATATCCTCGGTGTACCTGAAGTGCTGGCAAAGTGGGAAATCGAACGGATCGATCAAATCCGTGACATTCTCGGACTGCAGGGCGACCCCAGCGACAACATCCCGGGCATTCCCGGCATCGGCGAGAAAACGGCGAAAAAGCTGATCAAGCAATTCGACTCGGTCGAGAACCTGATCGCCAATACGGATCAGTTGAAAGGCAAGCAGAAAGAGAATGTCGAAAATTTTGGCGACCAGGGACTGCTCTCGAAACAACTGGTGACGATCGACTGCAACGTACCGGTCGAAGTGACACTCGATGAATTGGTGATTCGCGATCCCAATGCCGAGGCGCTGTCGACACTGTTCCGTGAGCTCGAGTTCCAGGCGCTTGGCAAACGGGTTCTCGGCAAGGCGTTCCAGGCCAGCCCGCAAACCGCGGCGGAGATGGCTGTCGGCGGCGGTGAGATGGATCTGTTCCAATTCGCCGCGAATGAAGCCGCAAACGACGAAGCAGAACCCGAAACGCCGGTGATAAAAACGATCGCCGACGTCAAGCATGACTACCAGATCGCGCAGACACCGGTAGAACGTGCGAAGCTGGTGGCGGCACTGGCGCAAAAAAAGGCGTTCGCCTTCGATCTGGAGACCAGTGCACTCGACCCGCGCAGCGCTAACCTCGTCGGTATCGCAGTCAGTTACGAGGCGCACACGGGCTGGTACATACCTGTGCCGCCGGACATCGATCAGGCAAACGAAATTCTCAAGGATTTCCTGCCGCTGTTTGCAGATTCAGCAATTGCGCTGATCGGACATAATCTGAAGTTCGACCTGACGGTGCTGCGGCAGTACGACATCACCGTGGAGGCGCGCATCATCGATACGATGCTGGCGCATGCCCTGATCGAGCCGGAGATGCGGCACAAACTGGATTTCCTGGCAGAAGCTTACCTGGGCTACAAGCCTGTCACGATCACCGAACTGGCGGGTGAGTCGATGTCGGCGGAAATCCAAATGCGCGATATCCCGGTCGAGAAAGTTGCGGAGTACGCCGCCGAGGACGCCGATGTGGCGTGGCAGCTCTGGCAACTGCTGGAGCCGCTGCTGGAGAAGAAAAATGCGCTGCGCACCTGCCATGACATCGAGAGTCCGCTGGTCTCGGTCCTGATCGATATGGAGTTGGCCGGCATCACCGTAGACACGGCAACGTTGCGCAGTTATTCCGTCGAGTTGGAGCAGGAAGCGACGGGCCTGGCCAAAACAATTTTTGACGCCGCCGGCAAGTCGTTCAATCTCGATTCGCCCAAGCAGCTTGGCCATATCCTCTTCGACGTGATGCAGCTCGAAGACAACCCGAAGAAAACCGCGACCGGCCAGTACGCCACCAATGAACAAGTGCTGTCGCGCCTGGCCTACAGGCATCCAATCATCGCCGATGTACTGAACTACCGCACGATTGCCAAGCTGAAGTCGACCTACGTCGACATGCTGCCCAATGCGGTCGATGCCAGGACGGGCCGCATACACACACATTTCCATCAGGCGGTGACGGTCACCGGTCGGATGCAGTCGGAACGGCCGAACCTGCAGAATATCCCGATCAAGACAGCGAAAGGCCGTGAGATCCGCAAGGCGTTTGTGGCGTGCGACGATGGGCATGTGCTGCTGTCGGCCGACTATTCACAGATCGAGTTGCGGGTGATCGCGGAGGTCAGCGGTGACGAGGCAATGTGCCAGGCGTTTGTCGACGGTGCCGACATTCACCAGTCCACGGCGGCGCGGGTGTACAGCGTCGGCATGGACGGGGTCACGCCGGAGATGCGGGGCAAGGCAAAAATGGTTAACTTCGGCATACCTTACGGCATCACGGCTTTCGGGCTGTCGCAGCGGTTGAACTGTCCGCGACTCGAGGCGAACGAGTTGATCGAGGAGTATTTTCGCCAATATCCACTGGTGCAGACGTACATGACCAAGACCATTGAATTTGCCCGCGAGAACGGCTTCGTCGAAACGCTGCTGGGGCGGCGACGCTATCTGCGCGACATCAATTCACGCAACGCCTCGATCCGCAACGCCGCCGAACGCAACGCCATCAACATGCCGATTCAGGGCACCGCGGCGGACATGATCAAGATCGCCATGATCAATCTGCACCGTGCACTTGCCGGGAGCGACGGCAATGCCAGGATGCTGCTGCAGGTACACGATGAGTTGGTCCTCGAAGTGCCGCGGGAAGAGATCGAGACAGTCGGTGCAATTGTCCGGCGCTGTATGTGTGAAGCACTGCCGATGGACGTGCCGATCGTCGTCGATATCGGTACCGGAAGCAATTGGCTGGATGCACATTGACATTTAACCCAACCATTGTAAAAAGTCCGTATGAACAAAGCAATTGATTCTGCCGACCTCGACGTCGACGTCGCCGCATATGAACGGGATGGCTATCTGATCGTGCCGTCGCTGTTCGGCGCCGACGAGGCGATCCGCATGAAAGCTATCGCCTACGATAATGTGGCGGCTAAAGCCAACGAGTTCGGGGTCGAGGTATGGGCTCCGAGCCGGGTGCCGGATGAAGTTTTTCGGAAGGTCATAAGGGGGCCGGGGATGGTCGCTATCCTTCGTGCTCTGATCGGACCGAACGTCGATTTTCTCAGCGTCAAACCGGTCTTCAAATCAGCAGCCGTGACCGACGCATCGCCCTGGCACCAGGACCGCCCGTACTGGGGTGGCTCGGAGAAGGTTTCCGTGTGGATCGCGCTGGATCGCGCCACGGTCGACAACGGCTGCCTCAAAGTTGTTCCGGGTTCGCACAAGATGGCGTTCTCGCACGAACGAGTCGCCACGGACGGCTTCGCGAACCTCCTCACTGATGACACCATTGCAGATCTGCCTGTTGTGTCAGCCGAACTACAACCTGGCGACGCCTTGTTCTTCAGTGACCTGACAGTTCACGCGTCCCATCCCAACCGGACTGGTGCCGATCGCTGGTCCCTCATCCCCACCTACAGGAACGCCGATGTCCCGGACGAATCGCAGTTATGGGCCGACCCAGTGCGGGTAACCGACGAAACGGGGTCATGAGCGAACTCGGAGGGCACAAATGCTGAGCAATGAGCAGGTCGAATTCTACAATCAGAACGGCTATGTCGCTGTCGAAGGCGTCTTCTCCAGCGACGAGATTGCCGCCTTGCGCGAGGTGACCGACGAGTTCGTCGAACGCTCGCGGGCAGTGTCTGAGAACGACGAAGTCTTCGACCTCGAACCCGGACACACGGCCCAAGAACCACGGCTGCGCCGAGTGAAGGCACCGACCAGCCAGCACCAAGTCTACAACAACGCCCTGCATCACGACGGAATGCTCGATATCGTGACACAACTGATCGGCGACGGCATTCGTACCAACGGCACGAAGTTGAACCTGAAACTGCCGGAATTTGGCAGCCCGGTCGAGTGGCACCAGGACTGGGCCTTCTACCCACACACCAACGATGACCTGCTGGCGATCGGTCTGTGCATCGACGACATGACACTCGAAAACGGTGCGCTGCTGGTCATCCCCGAATCACATCGCGGTCCAATCTATGATCACCATCTCGATGACTCGTTCTGCGGAGCGATCACCGATCCAACCTTTGACGACAGCACCGCGGTACCGCTCGAACTGTCTGCCGGCGGCATTTCCATCCACCACGCACGAACAATTCACGGGTCGACGCCAAACCGGTCATCGGCACCACGGAGGCTGCTGCTCTTCCAGATGGTTGCTATCGATGCGTGGCCACTCATGGGCGTGGCCGACCTGGCCGAGTTCAACAGCCACATTCTGCGCGGCGCCCCTACCAACCAGCCGCGACTGACCGATGTCCCGGTGCGTATGCCGTTGCCACCCGCCGGCTCGCCGGGTTCGATCTACGAAAATCAAACGCGCTTCAAGGACCGCAAGCTGGTTTAACACAACCAATCCCGGCGACCGCTCGCAGCCGAAGTGTATTCGTACCGCCGGAACGCAGAGTTGCGTTCTACTGATCGGGTACGGGGTTCCTCGAGTCCGATACCTTCTCGTCCGCTTTTTCCTCGTCATTGCGACGCGGTGGCGGAAAGACGATTTCGAAACCACCCATCTTCGTTTTCTTGCCAAGCAGATTCGGAGAAGTTTCTATTTCAAAACCACCGATCTTCGCTTTCTTGCCAAGCAGATTCGGACCCGTCATCGCTTCAAATCCGCGTACATGCGTTTTGTTGCCGATCTTGTCCTCGAGAAATTCAGAAATGTCTTTTTCTGCCGGTTGCGAAGGCTGGTGGGCAGAATCGGTTGTTCCCATATCGGTTGTCGGCACAGCCGTCGGTTGCATATCGGTCGACAGCATTTCAGCGGTCGGCACATCCATAGGCAGCACATCCTCGGCCGGCAGTTCATCCATAGGCAGCACATCCTCGGCCGGCAGTTCATCCATGGGAAAACCCTCGGCCGGAATTTCATCCATGGGAAAACCCTCGGCCGGCAGTTCGTCCATGGAAAAATCCTCGGGTGGTGTTTCGTCCATGGAAAAATCATCGGCCGGCAGTTCGTCCATGGGCATCTCGGCGGATGGCGTTTGAACTGTCTCGGGCGTTTGCTGGTTGGCGACCGCTACAGCTTGACGCTGTAGCGGCGTCAGTGCGGCTGGCAGCTGCCAGGCCATTCGCATCGCGATCATCTCGCGCTTCTGTCGGGCTGCCAGGTGCTCGATAGGGTTGCTGTTTTCGGCGAATTCATCTTCCACTTTCGAGCGGATTCCGGCTATCGCCTCTTCGATGTCGGCGACCAATTGCAACTGAGGGGCGCTGAGTACGTTGAGTCCACGCCGACGGAACTCTGCTGCGTCGACAATGCCGTACCGAGGACGCAGTTGAGCGTAGACATCATCGAGGTGCGCCTTCTGGCTGTCCGTCAGCAGCAGCGCTTCATGGATGCCGGGCATGGCGGACTCGGCACTGGCATCAAAGAACTGCGGCGTCGCGGCCGTGGCGGCAACGCACAGACCAAACGACAAGAAAGTATGAATACAACGGATCATTGATTCTGGCGGGAGGAGTCGCTGGTCGTTCGGGTTATATGCAATCTGGGACAAGGTCAACAGGCCCCAGCACTCCGAGGTAATTAACAAACGGGAACGGCAATTCAGTGATGTCTTTAAGTAAACATCTTACGATATGTCGATAACGACCTGGCCTCCCTCGACTTTCACCGGATAAGTCCGAAGATCGATACAGGCCGGCGCGCCTTTGGCCTCACCTGTAGCAATGTCGAAACGACCATTGTGCTTTGGACACTCAATGATGTTCTCCATCACAAAGCCGCCGGCCAGATGCACGTTCTCATGGGTACAAAGGCCGTCACTGGCATAGTACTGGTCGTCGTTGCTGCGGTAGATCGCAAAGGTGCGGTCGCCATGATCAAAGCGTATCACATCCTCCGCCTCAATGTCTTCGGCCTGACAGACCTGAATCCAGTTTCCCATAGGTTACCTCGGGCTGGTGGCTGACTATTCCGGCATCATGGCAACGACCGGACCGGGCATTGCCGGCTTCGCTGAGCTGGGCAGTTCACGTTTGACGTAATACGTCGGATCCTTGACCTGTCGGAACAACGCCGGGATGATTTCCTTGTAAGCTTCCAGAAACCCGCTGTACGGCACCGGCATATCGTATTTCAGTTCCTCATGCAGCTTGCCAAGGTTGTGGTACGGCACCATCGGGAACATGTGATGCTCGACGTGATAGTTCATTTCCCAATAAAGGAAGCGAGAGACCCGATTCATATAGACGGTGCGGCAGTTCAAACGGTGGTCGAGCACGTCCTCCGCCAGGCCGATGTGCTGCGTCAGGCCACACAAGACCATCTCCCAGGCACCGTAGAAGGACGGCAGGCCGATGTACATCAGAGGCAGGATACTGCCGCTGACGATGGCCGCAGCAATCACCACAGCAAAAATCATCACCCAGATGCGGGCGTTGCGATAGACCTTGTTGCGTTCCTCCTCCGGGATATATGTCTCTTCGGCAGCATTCAGCCGGCCGGTGCAGTGCAACAACACTTTCGAGAGCTCCTTTGGACCGGACTTCAGACTGAAAACCGCCAGCGCGATACCTAACAGGTCCGGCGGCCGCGGCGAAGGGATTTCCGGATCGCGGCCGACGATAATCGTGTCCGTGTGGTGGCGTGTGTGGCTCCAGCGCCAAGGCACCGATTCTCTCAGCACCATGAACGACGCGATCTCATAGACAACATCATTCATCCACTTCGTCCGAAAAGCTGTACGATGTCCGCATTCGTGCCAGCGCGAATCCGATGCCGAGCCATAGAGTACGCCGTAGATCATGAACGGGATAATCGCCCACCAGCTCCCCCACAGCATATACCCGGCAGTACCACTGATGATCAGCAGGATAAACCAGATCGCAGTGTCGCGGATAGCCGGCCCATTGCGTCGCTGGATCAATTCCTTCATCCGCTTGCGTGGAATATCGCTGGCATACCACTCGGCATTCGCCAGGCCATTTTCCTCGGCAAGTTTCGAGTCCAGCCCGACGAGGCTGTAATCGCGTTTTGTGAATTCAGCAGTCATATGGACAAAGATACCATAAAATGGTCTGATGACCATAGGCTGAGGCTGGAAAGGCCAATCTCGGGTGGTAAGCTGGATCATGCTGCCAATCTACGACATCCGTGACAAGTTCCTTGCCTCAATTGAGGCCGGCCACAACGTGGTACTCTCCGCCCCGGCCGGTTCCGGCAAATCGACGCAGATCCCGCAGTTCTTACTGGACAGTGAACTGCCGGGTCAGGTCCTGGTGCTCCAGCCACGGCGCCTGGCGGCACGCATGCTGGCGAACCGTGTTGCGGAAGAACGTTATCAGACGGTCGGTGGGCAGATCGGTTTCCAGACGCGATTCGAAAGCGCCTATTCGAAACAAACGCGGGTGCGCTACATCACCGAAGGCATACTCCCCCGACTGTTCCTCTCGAAAGGCAATCTCGATGGCATCAGCACCGTCGTGTTCGACGAGTTTCATGAGCGCCAGCTCACCGTCGACATGGGGCTGGGACTTTGCCGGCGACTGCAGGAGCAGCGACCCGACCTGCGGCTCGTCGTCATGTCCGCGACTCTGGATAGCGAAGCAATTCTCTCATGGCTGCCCAACAGCGTTGGCCTGCACACCAAGGGCCGGATGTTTCCGGTCGATATCAGCTATCTGCCGCCACAAGCCCGGCCATTGTGGGATGTGACGGTCGATGCCGTGCGCGATCTGATCGGCCGCGACGAAGGCGACATCCTGGTGTTCATGCCGGGCGCCTATGAGATCCGCCGCACGATCGCCGCTTTGTCGGACGCGAAATTCGGTGAGCGGCTAAGCATTCTGTCCTTGTTCGGCGACATGCCGGCGCAACAGCAGGATGCGGTCATGGGCCCGGCACCGTATCGCAAGATTATCGTCGCCACGAACATCGCCCAGACGTCCCTGACGGTAACAGGCGTCCGCCATGTAATCGACAGCGCTCAGGCACGGATCAACCGTTACGACGCCGGGCGGGGGCTGAACACCTTGCATATCGAGTCGGTCAGCCAGGCGGCGGGTGGACAGCGAGCCGGACGTGCCGGGCGCGAGGGGCCGGGCCGTTGCATCCGGCTATGCAGCCGCAAGGACTTTGAAACGCGGCCGGAACATGACACGCCGGAGATTTCGCGCGTTGACTTGTGCGAGGCCATCCTGCAGCTACGCTGTCTGGGCCATGAGATCGACAGCTTCCCCTGGCTCGACCCACCGCCGGCGACGGCGCTTCAGCGGGCGCGCGAGATCCTGCATCTGATCGGTGCCAGCGATGGCTCCGAGACCGTCGAACTGACGCCGCTCGGACGTGATCTGACGCGACTGCCGACACATCCCCGGCTGGCGCGTGTGATGGTCGAAGGCGACCGGCGAGGCTGTCTGGACGAGGCCACGAAAGTAGCCGCTTTACTCAGTGAACGCCCGATCACGGTCGACAAGCGCGGCAAGTCCGAGCAGCGCCAGCACCAGCGCAAACGCGGCAAGACGGACGTGCTGCAAAGTGACGTGATAGTCTTGCTTGAACTGCTGGAACAGGCACATCGCGCGGATTTCGCAGTCGAGGTTTGCCGCCGTAACAACATTCATGCTGCAGCGGCGCGTCAGGTTTGGCGCACGGCCAAGCATTATCGCGATATCTGCAAGCGGGCGGGGTTCGACGGCGATGGCGTCAGCGACGGCAACGCATCCCTGGCCAGGTGCCTATTGCTGGCATTGCCGGATCATCTCGCCAGGCGCCGTGACCACGGCTCGTTGATCTGCGATCTCCGCAACGGGCGCCACGGCGAACTGGTACGCACCAGTGTGGTACGTGAAGCCACCCTGTTTGTGGCGGGCGACATCCGTGAAGTCAGCGGCCAGGGGCGCACAGCCAAGACCCTGCTTTCGATTGCCTGCGAAATTCGCAGTGAATGGCTGGATCAACTGTTTCCTGACGCCTGGGAATTTAAGGATGATATTGTCTGGAGCGAGACCAGACGAGCGGTCGAATCACGCATGCTGATCAAGTGTCTCGACGTGGTGATCGAGGACCGTGTCGACACGGATGTCGAACCGCAGGCGGCGGCAGAGATGCTGGCCACGAAAATACCTGAATATCGCAAACAACTGGAAGGCTGGACCAAAGACGTCGATGCCTGGATCCGACGTGTGCGTTGTGTCGCGGAATGGTTTCCCGACCGCGGATTGATCCAGTACGACGACACGGACATGGCAGTAGTGTTCAGCGAGTTCTGCAGCGGCCACAGAAAAATCAGCACGCTTCGCAAGCAGCTGATGTTGCCGTTCGTCAAAAATCTACTGTCATACGAAGAACAGCAGTACATCGACAAAATGGCGCCGGACCGGCTTGCGCTGCCGAACGGCTGGCATATGCGGATCAAATACAAGCCCGGCGAAGCACCGCGCGGCAACGCCAAGATTCAGGACCTGTACGACGTCGAGGAGACTCCGACTGTCGCCGGCGGTCGACAGAAGCTGCTGCTGGAAATTCTCGGCCCGAACATGCGCGCGGTTCAGATCACCGACGACCTTGCCGGCTTCTGGCGCGAGCTCTATCCGTCCGTCCGTCAGGAACTGAGCCGCCGCTACCCAAAGCACGAATGGCGCTAGCCATCTCATCGCTAACCTGCTTAAACAATGTTTAATAAGCCTTGAGCTTATGGAAAACTAAACAGATTCAGGTGGGAATCGACTTTTCCCCGGCACACGGTGTCTGAAGTTCAAAGGGCACCAACGATCTCGATCGGCAAACAAAACCGAGCAGAAAACAACGACATGCTGTACAGTCTGCGCATACGATGCTTCGGCTGCCCGATCCAGAGGTTACTTGTAATGAAAATTTCACTCATGTTATTCGCCGTCCTGTATCCAGTTGCAGCCCTTTCTGCAGCACTTGCACAGGGGTTGCACTTCGACGATGTAACCGAAGCCGTCGGGCTGGGAAAAATGCACGGCTACCACGCGGCCTGGGGTGATTTTGACAACGACGGCTGGGTCGATCTGCATGAGTACAAAAACATCTGGCGCAATGACCAGGGGCAGTTCACCCTGGTCGCCGAGCTCAAAGGCACCGGAGTCTGGGGCGACTACAACAACGACGGCTTCCTCGACCTCATCTGCGCCAAGGACGACCAACTGTACCGCTGCGGCCTGGGAAAGCATTTCATCGAGGCCAATCCGAACAAACCAGCGTTGTCGGGTGGCCGACGCTATGCCGCGGTCTGGGGCGATTTCGATACCGACGGATTTCTCGATTTTTACGTCACCGGATCTGAGGAACGCAACGTCACCATCTTCTATCCCGACATCCTGTTGAGAAACCTTGGCCGCGGTTCGTTCGAACACGTCTGGACCACACCCGTCAAACGTTCAGCCAGAGGCGTCACCGCCGCTGATTTCGATGAGGACGGCGATCTGGACATCTATGTCTCGCAGTTCCGCCGGGAGCGCAACCTTCTGTGGCAGAACAACGGCTACGCCGGGTTCCGCAATGTCGCCAAGGCCTTCAACGCCACCGCCAAGCACTCGCACAGCTTGGGTGCAGCTTTCGGCGATATGGACTCCGACGGGCATCTTGACCTGGTTGTCGGCAACATGGGACAGCCCGGAACCGTATTTCTGCGGAATGGCGGGCCACATGACCAATGGCATTTCACAGACAAAAGTGAAAAGGCAGGCATCACCTACGTACCCTCGCATGGCGCACCAGGGTTGGGAGATTTCGACAACGACGGCTTTCTCGATCTGTTCCTGCCGGCACGCAAAAAGAAAGAGGCTTGTGCGCTTTATCGCAACAACGGAGACTGGAGCTTCAGCGACGTAACGGAAAAGACCGGTCTGGCCGATCTGCGCGGCAGCCGCCAGGGCAATTGGGCTGACTTCGATAATGACGGCGACCTCGACCTGATCGCCGACGGCAAACTGTTCCGCAACTCCGGCAACGACAACACCTGGGTCAAGATCAAGTTGCTCGGCACCGAAAGCAACCGCGCCGCGATCGGCGCCCAGGCAAGGATCAAGCTGGGCGAAAGAAGATTCACCAGACAAGTCGAAGGCGGTACGGGAGAGGCGAATCAGAACGACCTGACCCTGCATTTCGGTCTCGGGCCGCCGCGCACCAAGCCGGTAGAGGTCACCATCACCTGGCCGGGCGGCGAGATACAGAAAGCGACAGTCGACGTCAACACGACGACGGTCATAGAAGAAAAATAACGGTAACGCAGTTGGCCATCGGGACCAGCGGTCTCGATCACATTCAGCCTGATCTCCAGCAACCGCGTACGTTGCCGCCGGCAGTCTCGCCGGCTTGATCTCCCCCGGCACCTGTCCTTCGCACGGTGTGTCGTCTTATACCGGCACTTCTGTCGCGGGCGTCACCGGCGGCAGGTCAGCGAGCGTCTGTCCCGGCAGCAGGATCGGCTGGAACGTCAGGCTGTGCGCCGACTCACGGGCGGAGAGACAGATAGCAGCACTGAGTATGCCGGCGGTCAGATCGCCGCCGGCATTCGGTTCGCCGCGCATCATGTCGATAAAATACCTGCTCTGCACATGATCGCCGCCGCCGTGGCCGCCGCTGGCCTTGACGGCGATCTCATCGACACGGTCATCCCGGTGCTCCATGACCCTGAGCTTCTCCGTTCCCCAGTCGAACTCGAGTGTCGCCAGGTCACCGATTATTGTGGCGCCGCGACGGTGGGAGTTGCGTCGTGTCACAAAGTTCTGCGTATAACTCGCATGCGCCCCGCCTTCGTACATGACGATCGCCGATCCGGCGTCCTGGTTGCGGATTTCCCGGCTATACGGACAATCGTGCGAACCGTCCTCGGTATCCCCCCATTCCATACCGCCGAAATCACCACGGCGACGTTGATTGTCACTGCTTTCCGGACAAGTAGTCATCTCATCGCAGGCGGGACAGCGAAGTTCGTGCGGCTTGTCGCCGCCGTAGATCATCTGCGTCGCGGTGGCAGCGATCCGCAGGGGCCGCTGATCGAGCAGATGCGTGAGGTAGTCGAAGTCATGCGTCGCCTTCTGCAGCCACAGCCCGCCGACCTCGTCGTAGTTGCGATACCAGGTCCCGAAATAAACGCCCCCGTACCGCACGTTGTTGACCGCCTGCAGCTGATTAATCCGGCCGAGGCGGCCGGAGCGGACGATTTCCAGCACCGTCATGTACAGTGGCGTGGCACGCAGGCTGAACGAGATCAGAACATTCTGCTCGCGGCCCTGGTAAGCCGCCGCGAGTTTCGACAGCTGATCGGCGTTGATAGCGACCGGCTTTTCGAGATACAGCGGCAGGCGGGTTGCTGCGACCTTGCAGGCCAATGGCGTATGCAGATGACAACGGCTGCCGATCATGATGCCGTCGTAACTGTCGGCATGTTCGAGCAGTTGATCTTCATTGTCATAGAACTGTGTCGAATCAAACCCTACCCCGGCGTCTCCGAGCCGCTTCCTGACACCGGCGATGTCCGGATCGGCGACAGCGGCAAGCTGCAGCTGCGATTCGATTTCATGCAGCACAGCGACTATAGAGGTCGCCCTTGAACCACAACCGATGACAGCCAGTCGTAACATTTTCTCCTCCAGTATTTATTCGTGGTGATGAGCTTACTCCGTCAACCGGCACAGCGACAAATTGAGCTCGTTGTCGACGATGCCTTCAAGCCCGGTACAGGAACCGCGAACCTTGATCGTGTGGCCCCGCCGCAAGCGGTCTACGACCGTTTTGTCTACAGTGCGGAAGGCACAGAAAACGCTCGTGTCGTCGGTGGCTGCAAGCCGGACAAAAACGACCGTTGTCTCTTGCTCGATGCCGGCCTCCAAAACTTCGCCTTTGACAAAAATATCGTGGCCGTCGTACTTTACAACTGCGGCACGCTGATCGGTCTCAAACTCCGCCGCCCACTCGCCGGCGTCCAGCATCGGGCCGAACGTGGTCTCCTGCTGCACCGTATCCTTCCTCGACCAGCAGCCGAAGAGTATCAGCGCGGTACCGGCAATCAACATCATTTGTCGAATCCGTCGGCTCATCGTTCGATTTATCCGGTGCCGGCAGTTACTGATTCAGCGCTGTGGGCAACGCCTTCTGCGCCTGCTCTTTCGCCTGGTTGAAGGTATGCTCGACGCGGGGCGCAAAGTAATCGGGCAACAGCGGCGGCCAGTAGGTTCTGTCCGCATACTTCTCGCGAATGCCCGCGAACCAGGCCAATGCTTCATCCGCCGCCTGAATCTGCTGTTCCGGTGTGCGCGGTGGACGGTCATCGCCAGGAGGCACGTAGTTCTTCTCGAGACAATACTGACGGTAGGCCACGTCGAAGCCATCCCGGGTGAAACCGATCCGGTCCCTGTAGCGCTGTTGGCTGTCCGGCAATTCCGCGACAATCGACCCGGCCGCGTCCAGATGCGCCCAAAGTGCCTCCCACATGCCCGGGGTGTCACGCACCCGTTTGCCAGCATACGGGCCGGGCGGCAGCAAGGCATAGTACATCTCGATGTCAAGCCAGAACTGCCGCATCAGGCCGGCCGCGGGCCCGTAGAACTTTTCGAAAAACTCCTCGAGTAGCACGTCCACGTCCGCATCCACGTCCCACGACAAACGACCCGCGATATAGTGGTTGAGCCCCTGCATGGCAAAGTTGGGCTGGCACTCCAACATCAGATATGTGCCGCCGACATCGCGGAAGGCAGGCAAGTCCTCACGCATCTTCTGAATCTGTCCCCACGGTCCGAAGTGTTTCCAGTGGCCGTAATAGTCGTAATAACCGAACTGCGGCAAGATCGCGCCCCACCCTTTCAGCAGTTCGTAGAACTTCACGTTTGTCGGCGCCGTGGGATCAGTGAACGGCCGGGTGTGGTCGTACGTCCATGCCATGTTGCAGACCATACCGGTGTGATAGTCGTGCGGCACCGCACTGGTCGGCAGTTCGATCTGATAGGCGTATACCAGGATACCCAGATACTTCTCCCGATTCACCGGTTCGAGACGGTCGTAGATTTCCTGCGAGAAATGGAGCAGCCGATCGGTGACATAGGCGCCGTCCTTGCAGTCGGCACCGTAGGCCGCATCGACGGCGAGGCAACGGTCGCACTGGCACAGCGCTGAATAGTCGTTCGGATCCAGTGATGCCACCAAAGCATTGGGGTCGCTGAGTTGCTTGTTGATCTTCGCAGCGACGAATTCGATTACCTCCGGATTAGACGAGCAGAAGTTGGTCTGGCCGGACGGGTGTTCGCGGATCAGCAGCTTGCCCTCGCGGTTGCGGGCCCACATGTCCGGGTGCTCCTCGTACGGAAAGTCGTTCTTGCTCAACAGCGCTGTCCAGGCATGGCCGTAGGTCATGCGACCGCGATTGATGAAGGAGCGGTTGCGGCAATCCCAGGCGTGGGCGGCGGACCAGCTCGTGCCACGGTTCGAGAAAAATGACGGTGACCGGACCTCCTCGATCTGGCCGAACTGCACGACACCGTTCACCGGTCGCGGCAGCTCTGCCCCAACCTCGCCCGGCAGGAACCAGTGGCAGTCGAGATGATCCCCCAGCAGCCCGTAAATACCCTGGCGCAAGCCGTCCAGCGTCATCGCCTCGATGAAAACGTCGCCGTTCTGCGCAGTGCGCAGATGACAGGCGTCCTGGTGCGGCCATTCCTCCCCGCCGACTGCTGGCGTGAGGCTCAAAACAATCACCGGCTGCCGTTTCGGACGGCGACCGGTGATGCGCATGCGACCGCCGCCGCTCATCGTCTCGACCGCTTGCCGCAGGTCGCGCACCGCGTTGACCAGGAGCAATTCCCCCGGGCGCTCCGGTTGATGGGCAGCCCAGGCATCGAGCGACAGTGAGCGGCCGTTTGCATCGATCGGCATCGGTTCGCAGACGATGGCATATTCAGTTTCCCCCTGGGTCGCCAGGGTGATCAAAGGCAGCCGCCGTTGATCACCCTGGCGACTCGACGAGGGATGCGACCGCCACCAGTCGATCCGGACGCGCGGCGCATGCGTGCCGACCGCCTTTACGACATTGCCGATTCGCTGCAAGGCAACAAAAAGCTCACGGGCCCGGGTCTCGCCGAACCACACGTTGCCGTGCAGGATTTCGCGCTGCAGCCCGGGCGGCGGCACGCCGGACACGTCCCACCGGGTCGTTGTGCCGGCAAGGAGTACCATTTCGGAAGTGATGCCCGGGAAACCAGCTGCCTCGTTGGCGTCCAGATTAAGTCGCGCCTGCAGGGCGCGGTCCCCGCGGTTCCGCAGGTGGATGGTCAGGCCAATGCCGTTGTCCGACGGCACGCTGGTTGTGTAAATCTGGATGTCGCGGTAATTGTCCGGCAGGTCGGCGGGCTTGTGCTGCGCCGTCGCAGTCTGCAGGCATGCCGCTAACATGCCGACGAAAAGGGGTCGAATCATCAGCAATATTCTCCGTTTTTGTCAAATTCGGATCGGCAGATAAGATACACTGCAGACAGCACCATTGCAGGGACGAATGTGTGAGCATTTGTGCTTGAGATTCATGGCCGAATTTTGTACACTGCAAATAGTTTGAAAACCAGTGATTTTTTGCCAAATTACAATACCGCTTCACCGCGATCAACTGACTGACCACAGTGAACCTCACCACTTGATCGTTGTCAAAGGGGCAGCATCAAATCGAAAGCGTCAACCGTAATCTCCTATACACGGATTATGAAAAACACTGTAACCCTCGCCATCCTGTGCATTTCCCTCGTTACCACTCACAACAGTTTTACCGCTGAGCCCGAGTTACTGGGCCGCTGGGCCTTCGGTCCGGTCTACGCGATCGTCGAACAGAATGGTCACATCTTTTTCAGTTCCGGCGGCGTCATTCGCATCGCCGCAATGGACGAAGAGAACGGCAAGTGGAAAGAACTTGCCTCGGTCGCCGCCGCCGGCGTCGCCCGCGGCCTGTCGATTGAAGGCGATTTTCTGTACGCCGCCGACGAGGGCGGCGGGATCCACATCATTGACGTATCGACCCCGGCCGAGGCGGAAGTCGTCGGCTCTTGCAGCCAACCGGAGTACAGCAAATCCGTGTGCGTCAGGGGCGACTACGCCTATGTCGCCGCAGGCTGGGCCGGTATCGGCGTAGTCGATGTGTCTGATCGCACCGCACCGAAATTTATCACGCAGCGCAGCACCACCGGCCTGGCGCGCGACGTCTTCGTGCGCGACAACATCGCCGTCGTCGGTGCCAGCCTGAAAGGCATGCGGCTGTTCGACGTGAGTGATCCGCTGGAACCGGTGGAGATCAGTCACTTCGAGGCACCAGGCTACACCTACGGCGTGTGGATCGACGGCAATTATGCGTACACAGCAAGTATAGAGAATCACAAGGATGACGAGTGCGGCCTGCGTATCATCGATATCTCCGATCCAAAAACGCCCATAGAAAAAGGCTTCTACAAGATGACATACGGCGCCGAGCGTCTCTGGGTCAAAGGTGACTATGCCTACCTCGCCGGTGTCGCCAACGACGCTGGCCTGCGCGTCGTGAATGTCTCCGATCCCGAGAATCCCCAGCCAATGGGCGGCTACCATGACTCGACATGCTCGGAATCCGTGTGGGTGGCCGATCAATACGCCTACCTCGCCCACGGCGACAGCGGCCTGGAAATCATCGACATCTCGCGCAAAGGCGGCAAGGCGCCGGTCGTAAAGCATTACGAGGCAGCCGGCAAGTCGCGCGGCATCTGCATGCAGGGGCAGTACGCGTATGTCGCCAATGGCTATGCGGGCCTGCGCATCATCGATATCACCGATCCTGCAGCGCCGAAAAGCATCGGTGAACTGCGGACGCGTGGCCGATCGCTGGATATCGCGGTCCGGGATACGACGCTCTATATCGCTGACGAATATTTCGGCCTGCGCATCGTCAATGTGTCGCAGCCACAGATGCCGCGGCATATTTCTTACCTGGATACTCCGAACGAAGCCAACGGCATCGCTCTGGCCGGTGACTACGCCTACATCGCAGACGGCCCGAGCGGTTTGCAGGTCATCAATATTTCACGGCCGGCAGAACCAACGATCATCGGTGCGCTAAATACGCCCGGCTACGCCTACGACGTCTTTGTCGACGGCAACCTCGCCTATGTGGCAGACGGGAAATCCGGACTGCGGATCCTCGACATTTCGAACCCGGCGCAGCCGCAGGAAATAGGGAGCTACTCCCTGGATAAAGGCGACATCCGTGACGTGCATGTCGTCGGCCCACACGCCTATCTGGCAGTGGGTTATCCCGGCATCGTAGTGCTGGACATCGCCGACCCGACACAGCCCCGGCAGCTCGCAAAAGTCAATACGCCGCGCGCCACTCGAACGATTGAAGTGATTGACGGCCTGGCATGCGTGGGCGACCTGCGATGGCTGCGTATCTACGACCTCTCGGATCCGGCGAATCCGGTACAGGTGAAGGCCAGAAAAACACCGTGCACTGTGGAAGATATCACAATCGCCGACAAGCTCGCGTATGTCGCCGATCGCCAGGCCGGCCTGATGATCTTCCGGATCGCTGAAGCCGGCGATGAGGCGGAAGTGCCTTGAGCCAGGCAGCTCGCGCCCGGACTATTCAGCCCGCCAGTCATGCAGCATCAGCCGCCGGTGAATCTCGGCGCACTGCATGACTTCTGTCATCGTGACGAACTCGTCGATGGCGTGGGCATGCTTGATATCGCCGGGACCGATAACCAGCGTCGGCGTACCAGTATCGATCCACGCGGCGTCCGTACCGTAGGGTGCCCCTACTGGAGCGACTTGCCGGCCGGTGATTTCGCTGGATATCGCGGCAGCTTGACGAACCAGAGCCGAATCCGGATTCGTGCTGAGCGGCGGCATGACAATTTGAGGCTCGGCATGGGTAATATCGAGACCAAGCTGCGCCAGGTCATCGATAACCTTCTGCCGCTCCTCGGCCCCATCCAGGCCCGGCATGATGCGGTAGTCAACCCAGATCGTGCATTCGTCGGGAACAGCGTTGCGGGTGCGCCCGCCGTCGATGCGTGTGACATTGATTCGCGGACCTGACATCAAAGGGTTGTTGTGCAGCGCCTCGATTTCGTCCTGATAATCGGTAAGCCGCTGGATCACCTTGATCATGTCTTGAATCGCGTTGCGCCCGAACTCCGGCTGCGCCGTATGCGCACTGACGCCTCTGATTGTGATGTCCCAGCGCACAACACCCTTATGCTGAATGACTGGAACATTTGAAGTGGGCTCCCCGAAGACGGCAATCTGATAAGGGCCGTGGTGATCGCGGACGTATTGCCTGATCCCGGTCTGCGTACTCTCTTCGTCGCTGGCAGCCAGCAGGATGATGGGGTACGGCGGCGGCTCGCCGGACTCAAGGATATCAAGCACAGCAGCAACCATGGACACCAACGGACCTTTATCGTCACAGGCGCCACGGCCGTAGACAATATCCCCATCGACTCGGGGAATCAGCGCCGTGTCGAGCCAGTCGTCCGCCGGGACAGTGTCCATGTGAGATTCAAAAAAGAGCGGCGGCCCATCCTGGCGACCGGCAATGCGAATCTCCAGGTTCTCATGCAGCTCGCTGACCGGCATCGGCGTCACGACTGCACCGGTATCGGCAAAGACGCTTTCGAGCAGGTCGACCAGCGGCCGCTCGACGGTGCGGGTGAGTTTGTGTGGACGCCCCATCGGGTTGATGGTATCACAGCGAATCATGTCGCACAGCAATGCGCAGACACGTTCAGTCGTCATTGTGTTCATGGCGGCAAATCTCTATTTTCAATGCTGTTGACACAGTTCAACGCAAACCGGAGCAACCTCCGACGGCGAAAAGAACGCGATTCGGCCGTGCGATCCCTGCCTGATACCGCCCAGCGACGGCTCACCGGCATCGGCCAACGCCGCGTGCCCGGCATCGATATCCGCGACTGTGAAAGAGACGTGATGGACGGCTTCGCCACCGGCCTGCAACGCCTCAAGGAAAAAGCTCGGGCCAACCGGCTGAATGAATTCCAACTCGATACCATGAAAGTCGCCCCGTGCGACATGTACGCCTATAGCCGCCACCCAATCACGCGTCGGCGGCGTCCATGCTGTGTCGAGGTCCTGATTCAAGCGCTCAACACTGCCATCGATATTTTCGACAACGATTCCAAAGTGGCTGAGGTCGCCTGGCTCGACGGCGTTGTTGCGCAGGTACCCGAAAATATCGTCACTGAGCGCCTGCAAATTTGATGTGACACCGGCGGGCGACCAGTGGGCAGCAACAATGTCCCAGTCTTTATGCATGGTTCAGATCCGTTTGTGGTTCTCAGAGACCACCGCGCTGCTCAGCATCGGCATAGGCGTTGAGCACAAGCTCGATGATCTTGCGGGCAGCGCGCCCATCCGTCTGCGGGCAGGCACCGGTGTCGACACAGTCGAAAAAGTGCTCGACTTCGGCGGTGAGATCAAGTCCTTCACTACTTTCCAGCAAAACTTCGTCGTGCGCCCCGTGCGCCTCAATCCTGGTTGTCCAGTCACAGTCGGGCCCGTCGCGAAACAGATCGCCCTCCGGTGAGGTTGTCAGGCGAACGCGCGCCTGTTCACACACAGCTTCCATTGTGTACCAGACCGGTGCCGACGGAGATGCCCACGTGTGACGGGTGACGCCGATGACGCCGTTCTCGAACTTGAGGATGGAGCAGGCCGTGTCTTCGCCTTCGATGTTGCAGCCGCCATGTGTGCCGACAACGCTGACACAGCGCACGTCCCCGCCGATCCACAGCATCACGTCGAGCATATGCGGCGACGACGAAAAGAACACCCCACCGCCAAGCGTCTCTTTGCGGCTGGTCCAGCCGGTCAAAGAGCCTTTTAGACATTCGTCCATCATGCCGTCGAGCATAAACAGTCTCCCGTAGCTCCCGCCGGTCACGATCTCTTTGAACATCTGAATGCACTTGCGATAGCGATGCGGATAGCCAACCATGAGGGTGCGAGCGTTGCGATCGGCACAGGCGATCATAGTGTCGGCATCTTCGAGGCTGGTTGCAATGGGCTTTTCCAGCAACACATGCTTGCCCGCCTCGAGGCAAACAGTCGTGACCTGACAATGGAGGTGGTGGGGCAACAGAATATGCACGCAATCGACTTCGTCGAGCCTCTCACGATAGTCGCTGATTGCTCGAACGCTGTAGCGCGAAGCGACGGCGTTGGCACGGATACTGTCGATGTCGGCCACCCACGCGACGGAAGCGTGATCGGCGAACTTCTGCAGTGCCGCAAGATGGAATGGTGCGATCCAGCCGCAACCGATGATGCCAATTCTATGCATGTGATTTCAACCCTTTCTTTAGTGAGCAAAACAGTAACTCAGATGTTCGGTTCGTTCAAGAATCTACAGGCCATTATAGACCCGGTTGGACACGGCGCGGCAGTGTTTCATTCGCTTGGCGCGCAACAGCAATGGTCATTTCCCGGGCAGGCGTCATGTTACGGGCTACCTGTAGCCTCGTCGCCCGACGCAACCTGCGAACTTCCTGATCTATCGAGTCCGTAACGATGCTTCCCTTCAGCCGCCGCTTTCTGCGTGAGTACCTGCCCGGCAAAGGCAAGTTCTACTTTTGGGGTATCCTCTTCCTGGTCCTCACGGTTGTCGCAACGACGACTATCCCGGGGTTCATCGGCCGGGGTATCGACATAGTTCAGAACAGCGATGTCATCGGCAACGCCAGCGACGCCGATCGCCTGTATTATGTGGGCTGGAAGATTATCGGGCTTGGCCTGCTGCTGTGCGTGTTCCGGGTGCTGTCGCGGATCTACATCTTCATTCCCGGACGCCGGGTAGAAGCCGAAATACGCCAGGATTACTTCAACGACGCGATCTCCATTCCCACACGTTATTTGAGCAACTACAGCACCGGCGACCTGGTGAGTCGCGGCACAAACGACATCGGTCTGATACGCGTACTGCTGTCCATGGGCGTCCTGCACACGTTCAACAGTGTACTGTTGGCAGGCTTCTGTCTTTTCAACATGTTCCAAATCAGCACCACGCTCACGGTGGTCTGCCTGCTGACGCTGCCACTGGCCGTGTTGGTCATTAAATTTCTCGCCGCAATAATGATGCACCGGGCGCGGATAGTGCAACGGCAGCTCGGCAAGTTGACCGAGACGATTCGAGGGTTGCTGCGAGCACACACGCTGCTGAGCATTTATCCGGTCTTCGACAGCCTTTTTCGACGTTTCTCGGATGATAATCACGCCTATCGCGACCGCTCGGAGAACGTCCAAAATCTGCGAATTATGGTCACCAATTTCGCCGCTGCCGTGGCCAGTCTCTCAACGTTCATCCTGATGGTCGTGGGCGGCCCCCTGGTAATCAACGGGGCGTTCGGCATCGCAGAATTCGTCGAGTACAGCATCTATCTCGGGCTGATCCAGGAACCGATGCGGATCTGGGGTTTTCTGATTTCAATTTTCCAGCGAGGCGAGGTCTGCCTGGAGCGTATCTACGACATCCGAGACCTCGCGGACGACGTAAAGCAACGCGAGAGAACCAAGGAGGTTTCGACCGTGCCGGCGTTGCTGGCCCACACCGACAACGAGGCGCTTGTCTCGATTCGCGACCTGCGATTCCACTATGATACCGCGGCCGCGGCCAACGACGAGGACAGCACCGCGGTTGCCGACGAATTCAGCCAGCCGTTCGAGCTGCGCATCGACACGCTCGACATCCTGCGCGGGCGCAAGTACGGGATTTTCGGACAGACCGGGTCCGGTAAAACCACGTTGCTCAATCTGCTGACCGGCAACCTGCCAACGCCGCCCGATACGTGCCGATTTCAGGGTATCGACTACGGACAAATCTCGACTGATGTACTGCTGAAGCAGTTCGCGATTGCGACCCAGGACAATCGGCATTTCGACGGCTCGATCGGGCATAATCTCGATCTGATCCGTGAGAACAGTGACGGCACCATGGAAGAAGCCTTCCACGCGACAGCCTTTGACGACGCCTTCGAGATCAGCCAACTGGCCAACGACCTGACACTGTTCAAGGCCGGACTCAATACGGTCATCGGAGAACACGGCATCCGGCTCTCCGGCGGCCAACGCCAGCGCCTGGCAATTCTTCGGGCCCTGCTCAAGCCGCGCCAGCTCCTGGTGCTGGACGATATCATTTCCGCAGTCGATCACGAGACGGAAAGCCGGATTCTGGCGGCCCTGTATTCACGGCTGCCCGACGAGACGCTGATCATAATTTCCCATCGGATCTCAGCACTGATCCCGTGCGGCCAGATTCTGATCATGGCCGACGGCTGCATCGTTGACCGCGGCCCCCATGACGAGCTGCTCAGCCGCCACGAAGGGTATCGACAAACCTACGAGCATCAGGTCGTTGAGCAGCAACTGCTGGAGCTGGAGAAATGACCGATCGCAGTCTCATCCGGTTTTTCCTCGGCTTCACGCGCCACTACAAATGGCGCTTCCTGCTGGCATTCGCACTGATGCCTATCCATGCCGCTTTGATGTCGGTCTCACCGATCGTGACTCAGCGTGCCATCGACTCCGGCATCATGGAGGGCGATCTGAAATACACTATCACGGCAGGGTTCGTGTATCTCGGCCTGCTGTTGCTGGCGTTCATCACGATGGTTGCTCAGAACATCAGCATGCAGTCCGCCGGCATCCGCACGCTTGCCGGGATCCGTGCGAAGGTGATGCGGCACATTTGTTTCCTCGGTAAAGGCCGGTACGACAAACAGCCGCTTGGCGTATACGTAAGCCGCACAACGAGTGATATCGAGGCGATCGGTGAAACGATGACCGCGGGGCTTACCAATCTGATCGGCGACGCACTGCTGATTATCTTCATCTTCATCAACATCCTGCTGGTCAATGTGCAGCTCGGTCTGTGGACGCTGATTCTTCTGCCGCTGCTGATTCTGATCGTCGATGTTTTCCGGCGGATTCTGCGACGGCTCTTCGATCAGATCCGCACGATCAACGGTCATCTGACAGCTCGCGTCAACGAAGCTCTGACGATGGTGTTCGAACTGCAAAACTTCAATATGACAACTGCCTTCATGGCGGACTTCGAGAAGCAGAACAATAAGTACCGCGACAAGAACATCCAGACGATCAGCCACGAAGCACTGCTGTTCTCGATCATCGAGGGCATGTCATTCATCGCCATCGGCGCCGTCCTCATTCTCGTCGCACGGTCGTCGCTGATTGACGACGGACTGAGGATCGGCGGCATCGTCGCGTATATCCAGTGGCTGTGGCTGATCTTTCCGCCGATCAAGCAGATGGGCGGCCGCTTTGCTGTCCTGCAGTCAGCCCTTGCCGCGGTCAACAAAATTCATCAGGTGATGTCGATACCGCTGCCGGATGACACGGGTACGGAATCCGTTGCCAACACGGACCTCGAATTGCAAAATGTCAGCTTCTCCTACATCCGGGATGAACCGATCTTGAACGGCATCGATCTGCAGGTGGGACCAGGCAGCAGCCTGGCTATCGTCGGGCCGACCGGTTCCGGAAAATCGACAATCATCCGGCTGCTGACGCGACAGTACGACCTCGGGCCGGACAACGGTGAAATCCTGCTTGGCAACACATCGATCCAGCAGATACCTCGGCAGCGCCTCAAGGAAACGGTCGTGCTGGTGCCGCAGGAGCCGTCGATCTTTCATGAAACCGTCTTTTACAATATTGCGCTGAATCGGCCGGACGTGACCGAAGCGCGGGTCGAGGACATCTGCCGCGATATTATGGCGGACGGATTCATACGCCAACTGCCGGACGGCTACCGGACGGTGCTCGATAGCGAAGGCACCAACCTCTCGATGGGGCAGCGGCAGTTGATCGCCCTGGCCCGGGCACTGGCATCGCCGGCCGAGATTCTGATTTTCGACGAGGCCACAGCCAACATCGATACACGCACGGAAATCACGATCCAGAAAGCTCTGGACTATGTCATGCAGCACAAAACGACCATTCTCATTGCGCATCGTCTGTCGACGATTCGGGATGTCGACACCATCGTGGTGCTGCACAAGGGACAGATCGTTGATCGCGGCAGCCACGCAGAACTCCTGGCCCGCCCCGGACTGTACCGCAAGATGTACGAACTGCAGACGCGCTTCGACCACTGATGCCGGCGCGGTCGAAAGCGGGCAACGCTCAGTCGGCCTTGAGAATAGAGCAATAGTTTGCCACGGCTACACCGCCCATATTGAAGACGCCGCCGATTGCAGCGTTCGGCAACTGCAGGTCTCCCGCTGTTCCGGTAAGCTGCATTGCCGTCATGACGTGCATCGATACACCAGTGGCGCCGATCGGATGACCTTTCGATTTGAGGCCGCCGGAACGGTTGATCGGCAGCTTGCCATCCTTGGCCGTCAACCCGCTGAGCGCCGCAGTAGCGCCCTGCCCCGGCGGCGTCAGTCCCATGGCTTCGTACTGCATGAGCTCGGCCACCGTGAAGCAGTCGTGGGTCTCGACCAGGTCGAGGTCATCGAGCGTAATACCGGCGATGGACATCGCCCCGCTCCAAGCTCGGGCGCAGCCTTCGAAGTACAGCAAGTCCCGCTTGCTCATCGGCAGGTAATCATTGACCTGGCATCGTGCAGCGATCGACACGCGACGCGGCATCGATTGTGCGGTCGACGCATCAGTCAGCACAAGAGCCGCAGCGCCGTCAGATACCAGTGAACAGTCTGTGCGCCGGAGCGGGCCTGCGACCTGTGGATTCTTCTCGGAAATAGTGGCACAGAATTCGTAGCCCAGGTCCTTGCGCAGATGCGCCAACGGGTTGTCACAGCCGTTGGCATGGTTCTTGGCAGCAATAACCGCCAGTGCATCAGATTTGTCACCGTACCTGTCAAAATAGGTTGCGGCGATCTGCCCGAAAACATCGACGAAGCCGCAGCCCGGCTCGCACTCCTCCTTCATATACGAGGCTTTCATCAGGATCGGACCGATCTCGGCCGGCGGCAACGTGGTCATTTTCTCGACGCCGACAACGAGAACAAAGCGAGCCCGGCCGGCATCGATGAGGTTGGCGCCCTGATAGACCGCGGCGGAACCGGTGGCGCAGGCGTTTTCCACCCGCGTCGCAGGCTTGAATCGCAGCTCGTCGATACCGTTCATCACCAGCGACGAGCCGAAGTCCTGCGCGCTGAATCCACCATTGTACCAGCCCAGATAGACCGCATCGATATCGGCAGCCGGCACCCCGGAATCGGCAATCGCAGCGGCAGCAGCCTCGATGATCAGGCCTTCGACGTCCTGCTCGAGTTTTCCGAATTTTGTGTGGCCCCAACCAACAATAGATACAGACATGTCTTCCTCTCGTGGATGTGTCCAACTCAACAGTACAACCTAATGCGGCATCCATCCAGTGTCTGGAATTCCCGTTGGACAGTGCGACATTATAAGGAGGTTGTCATGAGCAAGGATAACACAACAGAAAATCGCCGCGGCATACTGGACCTTGTCGAGCGCGGCGGCAATCGACTGCCCGATCCGGCAACGCTGTTTCTCATCGGCACGGTGATCGTGGTCGTCATCTCGGCAATCGCGGCCAGCCAGGCCTGGACAGTAGCACAGCTACTACCGGAAATAGACAGCATTCAGGTAGAACGCGATGGTGTCGTAGTCGACGAGCAGGTGCTGGACACGGACGGGAAGCCGCGGGTTACCTGGCAGACAACAGGCGAGACGTATCGTGCCAAGAGCTTGCTGACGCGCGACGGGTTCTTCTGGCTGATCAGCCATCTGGTTACGAATTTCATGGGGTTCCGTCCGTTAGGCGTTGTCCTGGTCGGCATGCTCGGTATTGGTGTCGCCGAGCGCACAGGGCTGATCCGGGCATTGCTCAAAGCGTTCATGGCGGTCGTACCCGGTTCGCTGCTGACTCCGTCCATGGTATTTCTGGGGATCATGTCGTCGATCACCCTCGACGCGGGCTATGTCGTGCTGCCGCCGCTGGCAGCAGCGCTGTACCTGGCGGCAGGCCGTTCGCCACTGGTCGGCCTGGCAGCGGTGTTCGCTGGTGTTGCCGCAGGGTTCAACGCCAATCTGCTGATCACCGGACTCGACCCCATGCTGGCACAGCTCAGCAACGAAGGCGCCCAAGTCGTCGATCCGACTTACCAGGTGAACCCAGGATGCAACTGGTATTTCATGGTTGCCTCGACCGTAGTGATCACCTTGACTGGCTGGGCAGTGACAACCTGGTTCGTCGAACGACGCATGTCACAGAAACCAGAGGCTGAGGGTGGGCCGCGAGTGCCGGATGTGACGGAATCAACGGCGTTCGAGCTGCAAGCGAACGAGCGCAAGGGGCTGACCGCAGCAGCGCTGGCGTTCATAGTGATGATGGCACTCATTCTCACGGCGATCCTGGTGCCAGATGCACCGTTGTACACCTACTCGATGCCGGATGCCGCCGGCTCGCCGGCCGAGCGCCTCGAACTCGGTCTCGACGAACCTTTGCCTGAGGGCGCCGTGACGCTCGACAATGGGGTGGTCGTGGTCAAATCCGCATCGCCCTTCAAACGTTGGGTTCGAGCGATGGTACCGTTGCTGTTTTTTGTGTTCCTGATTCCCGCAATTGCCTACGGCCTGGCGGCAGGCGTGGTTCGCAACGAGAAGGACGTTACACAGGCGCTGACAGGATCGATGGCGGCAATGGCACCGATCATCGTGCTGGCGTTCTTTGCCGCGCAGTTCATCGAGAGTTTCAAGTACTCGGGGCTGGACAAGATGCTGGCGATGGCCGGCGGCCAGGTCCTGAGCAAGGCAGACATGCCCATGTGGGCATTGATCGTCGCTTTCATCCTGGTGACAATGGTATTCAATCTCTTCATCGGCTCGATGTCCGCGAAGTACGTGATGTTTGCGCCGATTTTCATTCCGATGCTGATGATGGTAGGCATCAGTCCGGAGTTGACCCAGGCCGCCTATCGCATCGGCGACTCGGTGAGTAATATCATTACACCGTTGAATCCGTACCTGATCATTATTCTCGTGTTCGTGCAGAAATACGTCCCAAAAGGCGGCATGGGCACCCTTATCTCGCTGATGCTGCCATATACCATCGCCTTCTCGATCGTCTGGACCGTGCTGTTGCTCGGGTGGTTGATCCTCGGCTTGCCGCTTGGACTGGACGGCTACTTGACGTTTCCCCACTGAGCACACCAGAGGTTCCAGCGCCCTGTGACAGACTCAGCGGCGACGGTTCCAGGCGTCGTTTCCGTAACGAGATACGGTGAGCTCATCGACGATGGTCTGGAACTGGGCAGGGTTTTCGCACGGTAGGAAACAACAGTCGAATATTTTTTCGAATCCCTGTTCAACGGCACTGATTAATGCCAGTCGATCTACGGGCGGCAGGGCGTCGAGAGAGATGCTGCCCTGGTAGAGCAGACCGTCGACCGTGCGCCGCTGGGCGCCGCCTGCCACTTTGCAGTCACCGCTGATGACGTCGTAACGCGTCGGTGCCGTGAAGCATTGCATGGTTTCACGATCCTCTGTCCGCGTCGTGTCCTCGGCGGTCAAAGATGCTGGAATGTCCAGCAATTCCAAGCCGTCGACGATCGCTTGATTGACCAGACGATAGCTTTCGAATCGATCGACATCGAGATACCAGTGCCCACGCGGTACTGCGATGGTGCAGGTTAGATCGTTGACGTGATTGACAACACCACCGCCGGTCGGGCGCCGGACAACTTCGAATCCATCGCGTACAACCGCCGAATAACGCTGAAAATACCCGATGGTAAGTGACGGGCGAGTCCAGCCATAAAATCGCAGCAGGGGGCAGGCACGGTCGGGGGCAGTACGCAGGAGTGCGTCATCGACGGCCATGTTTTCGGCGGCCGCGCGAGAGTCGTCGTGCCAGGTGTACCAGTTTTCGGACACAGAATTCGGGGGGGGACGATCCGCTACTGAATGGGAATACCGATGTTCTGGCCTTCCCAATCGGCGCGGCCGGTCCACGGCAGGGAGTCATCCTGGCCATTGTGGACACGGCTTTCATCGACGACGGTGCAGCCACCAACAAGGCCGATAAGTAAGAGGAGGAGCAGACAGCGCATTGCGGTCACTTGTCGCCCATCATCATGAGATCCATGATGGACATACCGTATTCCTGTGACTCCAGAATTTCGAGGGCAACAACCGTTCCGAAGACCAGGAAAGCGAGCAGGTTAATGGCGAAAACGAGTTTACTGGATAACACGATCGCCCTCCATCACCACACCCAATTTGAGGTGCGGCAGAATGTCGGCCACACAGTACTCATCCAGTACGCGCGTGACTTTGACCTTGCAGATATACTCGCCTCCGCGGGCAACCCGAAAACCCATATTCTTCGGAATCAGGTCCCTGCGGCCGAGATCGATGATCACATAGTTCCAATCGTAGTTTACTTCGACAATCTTTCCTTCGACGTTCGTGACAGCGAAATCGCCCGGGTTCAGGGGTTTACTTGGGTCCTGCGGGTCCACCATTCTTCCACCGGGTCCCGTTTTGCAGCGCGACAGTTCGGTCTTGCAGTTGTCGAGGTCGATTTCGCGCGCCAGAAGATTCTTGTTCACGTCGTTCAACTCGTTCTTCTTGTCGTCCAGTTCCGACTTGACCTTTTCAAGATCGGCACCGATCCTGCCGTACGCTATCAGATCCTCGTTGATCTCGGCGCAATCATTCTCGATGGCGGCGAGTTCTCCCTCGTAATCGGTCGGGCTCCTCAAGCGGTCCTTGTTGACCTGCCAGTCATGCTGGCCGATTGTATCGACGGCGACGACGATCGTCTTGACGTAGGCAGCGCTGCGCTTGTTCAGATTATTGAGGTTGGCTCCAAACGTATCGAGAGCTGCCTTGCACTGTGTCGGATCCTTCAGGGAACCTTCGGGCAGCGGCATGGTGAGGTTGAAGGCGATATCATGAATCCGCGCGAAAATCAGCTTGTCTCGGTCTTTCACCTCGACGATTCTCTCGATCAAGTCGGTGACGCCGGCTTCGTAGTCATTGACACTCTGAAAGATCTCCGGCTTGAGTGGGTTGCGATCGACGTTTTTGGCGATTTCGGCCAAAGCGTGAGCGAGATCGTCACGCTGTTTCATGATCGTTTCCACTTGCCCTTCAATCTTCGCAAGCTTGGTGTTCCTGAAGGTCTCGTAGGTGCCGGCATCGCTACGTGTATCGTGGAATGCCTTCCAACCCAGGTCACCGACTGCCGCCGCCACGTCCGTGTTACTGGCGACATCCAGCCGCTTGACGACTACGGTCATCGATTTGGCCACCATTTCACTGTGGCTGCGCAACTCGACACGTCGCTCGAACAGGCTGTAACCGAAAAACAGCGCGACACCGGCAAGCAACAGGGTTAGGATATTCAAGATCTTGTTAAGAATTGCCATTCAGGTCCTCCTTCCACGAAATTTACGGTACCGGCACGTGGCGCCGTGCGCGGAACCCTACGGCTCTACTTATGTTCAGTCGGCCAAGTAAGTTACAATACTCAGCACTCCCGCAGTGTCAACGTGCTCCCACATAATAGTGGCAAAGCATCACGACTTGGAAATATCTCCCTGATTACGACTAACCCAACAGCAGCCAGCGCCACATCACAAACGACAGAATTTCCTCGCTGCGCAACAGATATATCAGCGCAGCAACTGAGATAAACGGACCGAAGCAAATGCTCCCGTCCCAGCCACGGCCCTGCAGCAGTCGCACGATACCGAAGCCAAGACCGGCAACAAACCCGATACTGCACGACAGGACCAGAACGATTACCGCACCAGCGGGACCGAAGAAGGCACCCAGGACGGCAAAAAGCTTGACGTCACCAAGCCCGATCGCCAGCCGCGGCAGCACGATCTGCCGGGCTTCCACAACGATACGCACGACTGCCGTCATCGGCACCGTCACGCCGCGGGAAGTAATGTTCATATCGTCGGCGACAATCTTTACTTCGTCCTCGCCAGGGTCCAGGCACGGGTCGGGTTCGGTATCCTTGAGGTCGGCAGCAACGACTTTCCCGATGATCTTGACCCGATCCACGTCGGTATACAGAACATCTTGCCAGGGTGTCGGTTCCGCGGCAGAGATCTGAAGATCATCAGGGGTTAATACGATAGTTTCCGGTGGATCAAGCTGTTGCCGATCACGCCCCAGGATGACGTGGCTAACGTTCGCAAAAAGCCAAAACACGCCACCGCTCAGGATGACGCCGAGCACCAGGTCAAGAACGACAATCTGGCGCGTACCGTAAATCCCGTCCCAGAACCGGGCAACTGTTTGTGCGGACTCCGCAGTGATCCGATCGAGGCCGTGGGTTTGCGGCCAGATCAGAGCCGCGGTTACAGCAATAACAAGACCGGTGTACGTGAACTTGTTCGGGATGATCTGGTGATCGCTGTCAACGAAGCTGACGGCCACCAGAATGCAAACGAGGAACCAGCCGACGAACAGGGACGGAAGCGGCCAGCCGAAGTCCGCAGCCCGTTGCCAGACAGCGACAAAAAGGATGGCCACCAGCGCTTCTACCAGCGGGTAACGTACCGAAATCCGGCTCTTGCACCACCGGCATCTGGCCCCTAAAACCAGCCATGCCAGAATGGGAATGTTCTCATACCAAGCCAGCGCATGGCTGCACTTTGGACAGTGCGAACCAGGCGTGATGATCGACATATTGTTCGGGATGCGCCAGATGCATACGTTCAGGAAACTGCCGAAGCAAGCGCCTAACACAAAGGCGACGTAGTGGCCGTGCCGGTACAGGAGTTCGATCTGGACCTGGTCTAACACTGTAACTCCGCACCGGGTTGCAAACCTGCTCTGTCCATTGTCTGCTGCAGATCCGCCGGCAACGGCGCGGTTACCTGGATCTGCCGACCAGCGACGGGATGGCTGAAGACGAGACGATACGCATGCAGCGCCTGACGTCCCATGCGCAACGCAGTGCGATCGGCGTCGGTAAGTTCGTCGGCGATGCAGCGCAGGTACATCCGGTCATCCGGCCCGTAAAGTTTGTCGCCGACCAGCGGGAAGCCCAGACTGCACAGCGTGGCACGGATCTGATGCAACCGGCCGGTCGTCGGCACGGCGCGAATCAACGAAAGCCCGGCGCTTGAGCCCAGGCAGGTAAAGATTGTCTGGGCGGATTCACCGGCAGCGTCAGGATCGGGCATGAACGCCCGTTTCTTGCGCACCTCGCTGGCGGCATCTGCGACAAGCACACCCGCCGTATCGAGCTGCGGCGGGAAGGCGCCGTATACCAGCGCCAGGTACGCCTTGGTCACTGTGTGGTCGGCGAACTGCGACATCAGGGCACTGGCGGCAGCTGCGTTTTTGGCTATCAGCACGATACCTGAGGTTTCACGATCCAGACGATTGACCAGGTGGACATTGTCAAACTGCTGTCGCAAGACGGACCATAACGTGTTGTCAAAGTAGCGGCCGCCCGGGTGGCACGGCAGGTCACCGGATTTCGCTACGACCAAAACCGTGTCGTCCTCGTAGAGGGTCTGCATGGCAAAATCGACAGGTGGTTCCTCTACGTCCGGCATGCGATATTCGACCGCATCTCCCGGCTGCACGAGCGTGGCCACCTTCGCCGGGTGCCCATTGAGGTGAATCTCACCGGTGCGCACGCTCTCCTGCCATTGCCGGCGAGAGCGATAAGTAAAGCGGCGGGCAAGCCACGTATCGAGACGCCGGCCGGCTTCGACTGGTGAAATAACGACGGTTGCCTGACGTTGGGATGGCATGGTGGCCGCGTAAACTATTCGACGTTTTGAATCTGTTCACGGATCCGATCCAGCTCGGTTTTGAAATCGACGACGATCCGGGCGATCCCCACGTCCTGCGATTTTGAGCCAATGGTATTGATCTCGCGCACCATTTCCTGGATCATAAAGTCGAGCTTGCGCCCTACCGGCTCGGTGGCCGCGAACAGCGTCTGCATCTGTTCGAGATGGCTGTCGAGCCGGGTGAGCTCCTCAGTGATATCGCAGCGATCGGCGAACACAACCACTTCGCGATGCAACCGCTCGTCGTCATGTTCAATCCCGCTGATCAACTCGCCAACGCGCTCGAGCAGTTTGGCACGATAACGTTCGACGGTTGCCGGACCGATAGTGCGGATGCTCTGCATCATTTCCTGCAGGCCGGAGCAACGGGCTCTCAGGTCGGCGAGCATGGCAGCGCCTTCGGTGGCACGCATCTCGGCCAGTTCCTTCAACGCCGGTTCCACAGCCTCGCTCACCATGGCACGGGCAGTGGGTTCGTCGAGTTCCGGTGGCCGTACAACGAAAAGGTCGGGCACCTGAAGCAGGTCGTGGATGGTTAATTGACCGGGCAGCTCCAGTTCAGCAGCAACGCCGGCGGCAGCTGCGTGTACACGACGGGCCAGCTCGGCATCGACCTCTACCTCCGCGGCGCCGGCACCGTCGGTAGCAAGGGCGACGTTGACGAACACGGCGCCTCTCGCGACGGCACCGTCGACGAGCGCTCGGACATCCTTCTCGATAGACTCGAAACCGCGCGACATCTTGACGCGGGTATCGAGCTGTTTGCGGTTGTACGAGCTGATCTGCACATCGACCGTGTGCGGTGGGCGGCTGCAAGTTCCATGGCCGAAGCCGGTCATACTGTTCATAAGTAACCCCTGGGGTATGCAGCCGGTGCGGGGACATCGCCGCACCGGCTGAAGTAGCTTCAGGTTCCAAGCATACGGTTGACGCCGGACATCACAGCACGCACGGCGGCCTGGTCGATATTGCCCCCGAACCCGACCCCGATAAACTGCTGTCCGGTCTCGCAGTTGGAGAGAAGAACGAAACAGACAGCCTCGGCATCGGCAGTACGACCCATTGTTTCCTCTTCGTAATCGTCGAGGACAAATTCGGGCATGTGGGCGATCTGCTTCAAGGCATGGACGAAGGCGGAAATGGGCCCGTTACCGCTGTCCTTGAGCACCTGCTGTTCGCCGTTGTGCATCAGATGCACCTCACCGTCGATGATCGAAGGATCCTCGTCCGACGGACGTGGCCAATAGTTGATGAGTTTGATCGGCTTATCGCTCTGGACATAGGTCTTCGTGAACTGGTCCCAGATCTCGTCGCGAGACAGCTCACGGGCTGTCTCGTCGGCGCGGGATTGGACGTGCTTGGCAAAGTCGATTTGTACCCAGCGCGGCAGCTCCACATGAAAATCGCGCTCGAGTACGTGTGCGATACCGCCTTTGCCGGACTGGCTGTTGATACGAATGAAACGCTCGTACTCACGGCCGATTGCCGATGGGTTCACATGCAGGTACGGCACTTTCCAACCGTCGAAATGCGTTGTCAGCTCGTCCTTGCGGCTGAGCCCCTTGTGGATGGCGTCCTGATGCGAACCGGAAAAAGCGGTGAATACCAATTCACCCGAGTACGGCGTGCGCGGGTGCGGCTCAATCTGCGTGACTTCGGTCACCAACTGGCAGATCGCCGGCAGGCGGCTGAAGTCGAGACCGGTGTCGATGCCCAGGTATTCGAGGTTGAGCGCGACCGTGATCAGGTCGACGTTGCCGGTGCGCTCTCCGTGCCCGAACAGCGTGCCTTCGACACGATGCGCCCCCGCCATCAGCCCCTGAGTCGTAGACGCTACAGCCATGCCCATGTCATTGTGGACATGCAGCGAAATGATCGATTGCTCCGGGTACTTGCAACGCTGTAAAAACGCCTCGATCATGTCGGCATACTGATTGGGCAGACGGCGCTCGACGGTCTGCGGCAGATTGAGGATGACCTTTTCACCGGGGTCCGGGTCCCACTCGGCAACGACCGCGTCACAAACCGCCAGGGAATACTCGAGCGGCGTGTCGGTAAATTCCTCCGGCGAGAATTCCAGCATGACCTTGCTGTCATTCATGGCGCGGACGCCTTCGCGGATCTGGCGCATGGACGTGACCGCCGTGTCAATGACCTGCTGGTCGTCGAGCCCGAATACAAACCAGCGATGCAGCTCGCTGGTGGCGATATAGATATGGAAGATACAGTTTTTGACGCCGACAATCGCCTCAAATGTTCTCTCGATCAGGTGCGGGCGGCACTGGGTCAGGACCGAGATGGTGACATCGTCCGGAATGTGACCGTTTTCGATCAGGTTCCGGACGAAATCAAAGTCGTCTTGAGAAGCCGACGGGAAGCCGACCTCGATCTCCTTGAAACCGATGTCGATGAGCAGATCGAAATACCGCTGCTTCTGCTGCGGCGTCATTGGGTTGGGCAAAGCCTGGTTGCCGTCGCGCAGGTCGACGGCGCACCATGTCGGCGAGGTTGTGATCGCGGCACTGGGCCATTGACGATCGTCCAGCGATATCACCGGCATTGAAGCATATTTGATGTCTGGCATGGGATTGTTTCTCCGAAAGTCTCAGATAGTTAATTGACGGTCATGAGCTGCGATATGCGCCGATCACTGCCGAGGCAGGCGGCCTCATAATCGCAGGGCAGTCAAACCACCATCGGGTACGATCACCTGCCCGGTCGCGTACGGGATATCACCGCGCGCCAGGGCTGCGACAATATTACCGATGTCCTCGGGCGTACCCCAGCGCGGCTCCAGCAGCAGACCCTCGGAAATCAGACGGTCGTACTTTTCCCGGACACCGGCAGTCATGTCGGTTGCGATGATGCCAGGTTGAATTTCGTACACGGGAATACCATGCTCCGCCAGCCGCACGGCCCACAATTTGGAGGCCATGCTCAAACCTGCTTTGGAAATGCAGTAGTCGCCGCGATTGACCGATGCGACGACTGCAGAAATCGACGTGACATTGACGATGCAGGCGCCGCTGTCGGGCTTGGCCTGCCGCTGTTTGATCATCATCCGGGCAACGGACTGGGTCAGAAAATACGGCCCCTGCAGGTTGATGCGCATGAGATCTTCAAAACTGTCCTCACCGGCGTCTAAAATGTCAGCGCGCAGGCGCGGGGCGATACCAGCGTTGTTGACCAGCAGGTTCAACCCGCCAAAGAGCGCCTCAACCTCGTCCACCAGTTGGCACCGGTCCGTCACCGAACCGACGTCCGCCTGAAAATAACTGGCGCCAGGCCCCGCCGCCGCAAGTTCATCTATGACATCCGAAACCTCAGCCGCGTCGCGCATGCCACACACAGCGATTTTGTACCCTTCCGCCACCAGAGCTTTGGCGATGCCAAAGCCGATGCCGCGGGCGCCACCAGTAACCAGTGCTGTCTTCACAGACGCCATCAACGCATCATGATCCCGATCCGGCCTGTCGTTGTGCCGGATGTTGAGTGTGAGCGGGTTCGAAACTCAGGTAAGTCCCCAAGGTATCCGAAGTTGTGGCGGGATGCAATGATACAGAGAGCAAGCGGCAAACGCGCTGAATTATCGGGCTCAGTACGTTGCGGCAAACACGGTAGTACTGACCTGCTTGACCTTACCACCCTGCCCGGCGCAGCCGAAAGCTTCGTAACGGGCCTCACAGACCCGGCGCATTTCGGCGATTGCGGGCTTGAGGTAGTGGCGCGGGTCGAAATTGCCCTTGTCGTCGTTCAACGCTGCACGGATCGCCCCGGTGACAGCCAGACGATTGTCAGTGTCGACATTGACCTTGCGCACACCGTGCTTGATGCCGAGCTGGATTTCCTCGACCGGAACACCGAAGGCATTGACGATCTCGCCGCCGTTGTCGTTGACCAGGTTCACGAGTTCCGCGGGCACCGACGACGAACCGTGCATGACGATATGGGTGTTGGGCAGGCGTTTGTGCAACTCAATGATGAGATCCATCCGCAGGGTCTCGCCTTCCGGCTTCTTGGTGAACTTATAGGCGCCGTGGCTGGTGCCAATGGCTACTGCCAGGGCATCGACTCCGGTCTTGTCGACGAATTCTTCGGCCTGATCCGGATCGGTCAGCAGCATGCCGTGACTCAAAACACCCTCGCCCCCATGGTCGTTATCCTTGTCGCCCTGGCTGGTCTCGAGCGAACCAAGGCAACCGAGCTCGCCCTCGACACTGACCCCCATGGAATGGGCCACCTCCACAACCTCACGGGTGACTGTGCAATTGTATTCGTAGCTGGCAGGGCTCTTGGCGTCGGATTCCAGGGAACCATCCATCATAACGCTGGTGAAACCGTTACGCATAGCGGTGTAGCAGGTAGCTGGTTCATTGCCGTGATCAAGATGCATGGCGATCGGGATATGCGGATAAGATTCGACAGCACCGAGGATGAGATGCCTCAGAAATGCCTCGCCGGCGTAACTTCTGGCACCGCGGGAGGCCTGAATGATAACCGGGCTGTTGACGGTGTCGGCGGCCTGCATGATCGCAATGATCTGTTCCAAATTATTGATATTGAACGCCGGAATACCGAAGTCGTTTTCGGCCGCGTGATCGAGCAGCAGGCGCATTGGAACTAAGGCCATCGGACGGTCTCCAAGTTTAATTCGACGTTATATATCGTTGATTGAGCCGGTTAAAATTAATGGCGACCGATCGGAATGCAACCGCCCGGTCGCGGCCCGCCGAAGCCCCTTACTCCGGTGCCGGTCAAATACAGACAGTTCTTCCTTAAACCCCGTACTACAAATAAGTGGTTGATGTACGATCGGGAACGAGTCTACAGGCGTATTCGACAATTGTGAAAGAGCGCAAATGAAGGGGGCATGAAGACATTGGACATCGCATAGGTTTCGCGGTTGTCATTGTGCCCCTGGCTGGCGGCCTCGAGGTGGATAACCAAGTTGTTCAGAGTCTGCCAGGCATACGGCACCCAGCCCATGATGATAAGCTGGATCTGTTGCTGAGCGTCACCCGGAAACAGACTGCGAGTGCAAACCGTCTCATGGAATTCGGCTAGCTGGACACAGTACGGCTCGACAACATCGCCGCAGGCGACAGAAGCCGGGGTCTCCGGGGGCATCCGCTCGCTGTCCAAATGCTGAATAAGCATGTCCTGGAGACCATTGACGATCTCGAAATAAGTCATGCCGTCCTGATCGATAGTGGCCAAAAACTTGCCTTTCGAGCGGCTGAATATGGATCGGTTGCCCTGCTTCTGTCGGTCCTGTTTGTGAACGCTCTGAGTCAACCCCTGCATGCGATTGACGAGCACTGCGGAGAGAACGGCATAGTGCCACATCGGCCGGGCAGTGAGTTCCTTGAGGCGGGCAACGACAGTGGCATCGCGCCGCTCCAGCATGGCGATCTCGTCCGGAGAAATTTCAACTTCCTGATTGCCGTCCGGCACTTCAAACCGGGTACGGCACTGGGGGCACTCCAATTCAGCGGAGATATGCTGCGGTGCTACAACCAGTTGTTGCCGGCATCCGGGGCACTGCACCTGCATGTCATCTTCCATTGGCTTCTTTGAGGCAGAAGGCCCGCGCCTCATGCGGCACTGGCGGGGTTAAGCCGTGTCTGCAGGGACCGTGTCATATCACGTTCGACTTCCGCGAACGTCTGGTATCGTTCATCCATGGGCCGGCGGATCATGCGATCGATGATCGTTGCGATATCGGGGCTGATGTCTTTGAGTTTGTGTTCCATAGTCGACAGCCGGGCATTGCGCACATGTTGCCGGGCGATGGCGTCGATTTCTTTGGCGGTGAAGTAATTGGAACCGCTGATGGCGAAATACAAAACCATGCCAAGGCTGTAAATCTCGCTGCAACCACGTTCGCCCTCGCCGAGAATCCGCTCCGGCGGGAAATAAATGGGCGAACCGACGATGGTGTCGCCGTGATCAATCAACGAATCTTCGAGGCTCATGCAGATTCCGAAATCGAAAAGAAACGCGCCGGCGTCGGCGGAAACAATGACGTTCTGCGGCTTCATATCCCGGAACAGGTAGCCGCACGAATAGATGTGGGCAAGTGCGGACAACAGTCGAAGGCCGATGAGCAGGACGTCGAACTCAGGCAGCTTGGAGAGACGCTCGATTTGGCTGTCGAGGCGTTCGCCCTTGATGAACTCCATGGCCATGTAATGCTCACCGTCGGCAAAGCCCGAGTCCACGAGATTAGCCAGGCAGGGGTGCGGGCTCAGGGCGTTTGCCACGCGAGCCTCAGATTGCAGGTTGCCGATCAAGTCTGCGTCGGTCAAGCCGCTGCGCGGCAGTACCTTGACGGCGTATTCCTCGGTGGAATTGACGCTCAGCGAGCGATAGACAGCGCCCATGCCGCCACCGCCAAGGGGACCAATCAGGAAGAAGTCGCCGACTTTCATCGGGATGAAGTTAACTTTGTGGCAGTGTTCGCACTGACCGGCGACAAGGGGTGTGTAGTTCGCCAGATGCAGCAGCTTGTTGCATTCGGTGCAGACAAACTTTCCGTCTACAAGCATTTCGAGCGTGGATTCGCGCTTGCCAAAAAGGCTCATGCTATTCTGCTTTGGTTTCGTCGATCTGTTTCTGGAAGCTGGCGAACGCTGCATCGACCGTGTCGTAGATGTCGAGGACGCGGTAGGCCCGGGTAATCGAGAGCAGGGTTGAGGGTTTTTTCTGCATACTGGCGATTCTCATCTGGCCGCTTTTCTCATTAATCATCTTCAGGATCGCCATGAGGACGCCGAGGCCGGTACTGTCCATAAAGTCAAGCCTGCTGAGGTCGAAGACGACATTCGGGCTGTCCTGCTGCTCGTACCAGGATTGGACACGGGCGCGCACGAATTCGGAGGTGTCAGACGTCAGCATGCCGGAAAGGTTGACCAGCCCGATGCCGTCGTGTTGGTCCATCGTGATGTCCATATTCGGTCCTTGGCATGTGTGATTAAAACTGAAAAATACGCTGTCGGCAGTCAGTCGGCAACGGCGGGCACAGCTGCAGTTTCGTTGGCGGTCTGCCAGTCTCGTTTCACGTTCACCATGCAGTAGTTCTGCGAATCGATGCGGAAAAAGTGCAGGGCACTGGCAATTTCTTCGATGATTGCCAGGCCGCGGCCACGCATAGCAAGCGATCCGGTCTGTTGAGATTCCGTCCGATAGGTTTCCAAGTCCCAAGCCGGCCCATAGTCTGAAAAAATCAGGCCAAGTCCGTCTCCGTACTGCCGCACGACAAGATCGATGCTCTCATCGGTGGCCAAATGGCTATGGTCGATCACGTTGTTGATATACTCGACGATCAACAGTTCGATGGCGTGTGCCGTTTCTTCCGGCCAGTTGACCTCAAGCAGTCCTTCGCTGATCCGATGGGCGTATGATCGCACGGCATCGGTATTCGGCGAGATACTGTAGCAAGCATAACCGTTGATCTGCACGAAATCCAGTGTGACAGCAGAGCAATCATCGGCTTCGGTCCGATAGCCTTCGGCATCGATGGCGCGGATCAACCGGCGGGCCATATCGCGCGTGTCACCGGCCTGGTGCAATTTCCTGAAAACCCGATCGACGCCACCACGCTCACACATCTCGCCCGTATCCTTGTGGGCTGCCTCGAGAAGGCCATCGGTAAACATGACGATCTGCATACCCGGAACACAGGGAATCTGGCATTCCTCCTCGGCATTGTAGGTGAGCCCGACCTGCGTATTGAACCCGATCGGCAAACCGCCTGTTGACTTGAACTGCTCTTCGAGAATCAGTTCACCATTCTGGTAAACCAACGGTGGCGGATGGCCGCAGGACAGACCATTCCAGCACTGATTGGCTTCGTCCAGAATCATCAGAAAAAGTGTCATGTACATAGACGGATCGGGGATAAAATGGCGGAACCGGTTCTCCAGTTCACGACAGATCGACAGCGGTGTAACCAGGCTGGAGGTCCGCAGAAGCTCCGAGAGCATCGCCTTGACCAGGCACGAGGCCATCGCAGGTCCAACGCCGTGACCGGCAACGTCGCCGACATAGACGCACGAACGCCCGTCGGGCAGGTCGAGCACGTCGAAGACGTCGCCGCCAACAGCGATGGACGACTGCAACGCCAAATAGGCATCGAAGTGCCTGGTGTAAGACGGCTGCGGCGCGAGAATCGATTTCTGCAGTGAGCCCGCGAGGTCGAGGTCGCGCAGCATTTGATCCTGCCAGCGGCGATTTTCATCGATGCTGAACTTCAAGGTCAGCGCGTTCTGAACACGGAGTATGAGCTCGCGGTCGTTGAATGGCTTGCGGATATAGTCCATGGCGCCGGCGTGGAAAGATTCTTCGAGTGTTTCCATGTCCGAGCGGGCGGTCAGCATGATGATCGGAATCTGGCGCGTGGCAGGGTTGCCCTTGATACGTTTGGCCACTTCGCAGCCGCTGATGTCCGGCATCATGACATCGAGAAGGATCAGATCGGGATTGAACTCCGCGACCTTTTCCAGCGTTTCACTGCCGGTCTCAGCCGTCGCCAGATCATAGTTGTGCTCCATCAAGATCAACTTGACGATTTTCAGGTTACGCGAGTCGTCATCGACGATCAGAATTCTTGCCGGCTCCTGCCCCTGATCCATCACCCCGTCCCTGTGGCCCGCTGCGGTCGGTTCATGATTCCCTGTCGCAACATTGCAAGCAGCGCCCTCGGCTGTACTCTCGTCGAGCAATTCATGTACTCTGGCAACGAGCTCATCGTGATCGAACGGCTTGGAAAAATACTCGTTGGCCCCGACTTCGAAGCCGCGTTTGAATTCATGGTTCATGGCGCGGCTGGACACGATGACGACCTTGGTGTTGCAGAATCGCTCGTCACTCTTGATCCACTGGCATACTTCATAGCCTTCGATACCGGGCATCATCAGATCCAGCAGCACCAGGTCCGGCTTGAATTGCGGTATTTTTTCGAGGGCTTCCTCGCCATTGTTCGCGACCACCAGATCCGTTGTATCCTGGAAAAGCATCTTCAGAATCTTGACGTTCTTGGGGTCGTCATCGACGATCATGATACGTTTTTTCTCTGACATCTGACACGACTCCAGGACAGGCTAATGGTCGCTTGATTCGACCTTCGTCTGCTCAATGCGCTTGACCGGTAATGATGTAATGAAAACGACCCCCTGGCCCTGCGGATTCGGCTCTGCCCAAATCAGCCCCTTGTGTCCGTTGACGACGATCTCGTGGCAGATCGCCAGGCCGAGCCCGGTGCCGCCGGCAGCCGTGTGGGTATGGCTGCTCTGGGTAAATTTGCGGAACACTGTCTCCAGTTCCTCTTCGGAAATACCGATACCCTGGTCGGTGATCGAGATCTCGATGGCATCGTTGATGCTGTCGCCGCGCTTGATGCTGCCCCGGCGAAATTCGATGTCGATCGCCGTCCCCTCTGGGGTAAATTTGATGGCGTTGGAGATGAGGTTCGAAATGACCTGGATGATCCGGTTCTCGTCGACCTCGGCGACAGCGAGAAAATCCGGCTGCTCTATGTTGATAGTCAGATTTTTCTCCTGAATCAACGGCACAAACTGCGTCACCGCAGTATCAACGATGCTGCAGAGTTCCATCTCCACCCGGTCGTAAACCATGAGACCGGCCTCGAGTTTCGACAGGTCCAGCAAATCGTTGAGCAGATGCAGCAGGCGTTCGCCACTGTCCTTGATCTCCTGAAAAAAATCCAACAGATTCTCTTTCTCAGCCCGATCGATGCGCTTGATACCGAAGTTCGCGAAGCTCAAAATCCCGTGCATGGGCGTGCGGATTTCGTGACTCATATTGGCCAGGAAATCACTTTTGGCGCGGTTCGCCGCCTCCGCGTCCTCCTTGGCCGCCACAGCTTCCGCGGTCCGCTCCCGCACCAGTTCCTCGAGGTGATGACGGTAACGATCGAGTTCCTGCTCCTTGAGCTTCCGGTCGGTGACGTTCGACGCGATGCCGCGGTAACCCGTGCATTCTTCCCGGTCATTGAACACCGGGCAGCCGGAAAACGAGATGCAGCGCTGATCACCGTCGAGCCCACGCATCCACACTTCAAGCTGGGTGAGATTCTGGCCGCTCTGAATGTATGACTGGAACATTCCAGTTGCCTCTTCCGCATGTTCCTCGACGACATACTCGAACAGGGATTTGCCAACCATATCCTCGACGCTGTAGCCCAGAATGTCGACGACTTTTTCAGTACAGAATTGGCAGGCACCATCCAGGTCGATCTGCCAGATCCAATCGGACATGCTCTCCGCAATGTCGCGAAAACGCTGCTCACTCTCGCGCAGCGCATTGAGCATTTCATTGCGGCGCGTGATGTTACGAATGAAGAAGCAAAGTTGCCCCTCGTCCGTGAGATGCAGGACGTTAACGGTGATTTCCGCGGAAAAGGTCGTGTTGTCGCTCCGGGCGCAGTCAGCTTCAATGACTGTGCGCCGATTGTTGTTGAGATTCCCGACAATTTGTGACATTGTCATGTCGTCGGCGCCAATCAGCAGATCCGTGATGCGCAGTTCGTGCAACTGCTCCTGCTCAAGCAAGAAAAACTCCGCAGCGCGCGTGTTGGCATCCAGGATCGTGCCTTCGTACCCGGTCAGTATGACGCCGTCGTACACACTCTGCGTGAACTCCTGATACACCTGCATTCCTTTCGCGGAATCCACGGCAGAAACGACCGGAGAGACGGCGGGCGGTTCTGGTTCGACCAGTTGCGCCGGGACTGCCTGCAGGGGTTTTGCCTGTTTCGGTCGCTTGATGCGCTGCTTGGCAGGCATTATCTGAGAGGCCAGCAGGGCCTCACGGTTGATCTTTAGAAACATCGTTTCGTCGGACATCTGTTCCGGCATCTCATTTTCGTCATAATTCATCCCGGCAATCTCCGTAAGTTCCCGCACCATCAAAAATTCTGCAGTGCCCCTTGTTCAGCTTGAGGTGCGAACGTTGCTCTGCTGTATTAGTATAATGATTAGTGTGTACGAATCAACCGGCCAGCGCGGCCGCCAGCGGGATGTACGGTAGATGCAGAAACCCTGCCAGGGCCACCTGCCGACGGGGTGTTTCATGTGGCTTCGATTCCTTTGGCCACAGCGGTGCGCAGATGAATTGATCCGGATACTGGGCGGGCCCGGAAAAGAGATCGAATATCGACGGTGTAAGCCGGATTCTGTAACCTGGCAATGCCAGGCGACGACCATTCATCTTTGCGATCTACCCGGAACTATCCGGCGATGCCGGACGGTGTGGACGACACCTTATTCCTGTTCGACCTTGCTTCGGGAGGGGTTTACCCTGCAGCTGGACTCTCGTCCTGGCCCGGTGGGCTCTTACCCCACCATTTCACCCTTACCCCGGCGACGGGGCGGTATATTTTCTGTGGCACTGTCCTGCCCGTGGCGTCTTGTCCACGGTATCCCGGATTTCTCCGGGACTCCCTGTCCTGCGAAGTCCGGACTTTCCTCTGAGCCTTCAAGGAAGGCGCAGCGGCCGTCCCCGTCGATATTCGACCCGGATTAAATCTAACCCCAGCCAATCGGAATGGCAACGAGCCGATGGGCCGAAAACAATGGCACAAAACAGCGGGCGAACCGGCCGACGCCGCAGATGCCGGCTTTATGGAGATACGGAACATCTCGCAGTTCGGCTGGACAATTCACCGGGATACATCTAATATCACGCGATGCGACCGCCAACCGAATCCGGATTCAACGTGATCACCGAGCGTTTTGTACCGCCGGTGACAGGCCTTGATCTGGTGCAGTCACTCAACTATGTGTCTGCTGCCGGCCTGCCTCTGGAATGGTTTTACACCGCATTTACCTATCCGCGCACGTTCTACCGCGCCGGTTCACGACCTGAGCTCGAAAGTTTTTTGGTGGAACTGGCGCCTGACGCCGGCCCCAACCTGGCCACGGTGCGCGCCCTGGCGGCCGGGTTGCCGCCGCGGATAAAGCACTTTTGCAGCCTGGGCTACTCCGGGGAGATGGGACGCGGGTTCACGGAGGAAGCGTTGATCGCATCCGGCGTCGGCTGGTGCAACGAGCAGGCCCGTGTGCTGGTGGCGTTGAGCCAGATCGCGGGCATGCCGTCGCGTCTGGTGTTCGCCCGTGGCCATGTGATGACCGAGGTGATGATTGAAAACCATTGGGTCCTGCTGGATCAAACGCTTGGATTCATATTTGAATCGTCCGACGGGCGCTTGGTCAACGTGGCAGATCTGGCGACGGATACGGAGCTGTACAACGACGTCTCATCCCGATTTCGCACAGAACTGCGGGCAAACCGCGAGACCGCGGTGGACAAGGCATTCTGGGAATTCATCGTGACGTACGGCATGCTTGAAGACCCGCTGGACATTCTGGTCGACGGCTACTGCAATTATTTCCTTCAGTGACAAGACCGACTTGTCTCCGTGGCAGTATGTGTTATAGTATAGTGTATAACACGATAGCCCGCAGTGGAGTGCTCTAAAAATGCCCGAAATGACCACCTCTTCAGGCCAACTTTTCAGCCCAGCTAGCGCCAATCAGACATTGCCCCTGGTACGGCGAGTGGTCGATGATATTCTCGACACCGGCCGCCAACTGCGGACGCTAGCAACAGAGCTCGGCGAAAAGTTCGATGACAACGCCCAGGTGAGGCCATTAAAGTCGACTCTGCGTGAGTTGTTCGGCGAGCTGGAAAACATTGGCTGCTCATACCGCGATTGGAATTTCGAGATCGGGCTGATTGATTTTCCGGCTGTCATCGAGGGCGACGAGGTGCTGCTGTGCTGGCGCAGCGATGAACCGGAACTGCTGTATTACCACGGCATCGAAGAAGGGTATGTCGGTCGTAAGCCGATACCCGAAAGCTGTCGCTGCTGATTGTATCGCACCACCGTCTGCATATAGTATAGTGGTCGCGGGACTCGGTTCGAAAAATGAGACATGGATATGATATCGACCCACCTCCCGCCGATAGGCTGAAACCACTGTCTCGCCACAAATGCATGGTTGCTAACCGGTTGATAGTGCGACGGAATCGATGGTCTGGCATATGCTTCGTGGATTTCCGGCGTGTGCCGCTTACTCACTTGAACTCGAGAGGACTTTCACTCATGAAGCGTCGTCATTTTACCCTCATTGAAATGCTCGTAGTCATCGCCGTTATCTCGATTCTCATCGGCATTCTCATCCCGACCATCGGCACGGTCATGGCAAAAGTCAAGGGAAGCCAGACCAAGGCGGTGATCAACTCTTTGCGACTCGGAATCAAACAGTACGAATCGACATACGGCATCCTGCCCTTCACCGGCGGAAATGCCGATAAGTTTATCGAGTACACGCCCGGGAGTAGTGCGACAAACAGCGAATACACAATACTGCTGAACACGCTCGAGGGTAACGATACATCGCTCAACCCCCGCGGCATCAAGTTTCTGGACTTGTCTGATGCCGACTATCTGGACGCCTGGGACGAGGAACTGAACGTCGTACTCGACCTCGACTACAACAGCTCGATTGACAGCTCGCTGATTTACGGATCCGGTACGCTGAATACCGAAATTGTCATCTGGTCTGCCGGCCCGGACGGTGACCACGACTCCGACGACTCCCACGCCGACAACGCAGACAACGTTAAGTCCTGGGATAAATAGCTGCCTCCGATGCCTGCACGTGATTTTCGCGAACTGCGGCACGACCAGTGCCTGATCGCTCCCTCCATCCTGGCGGCGGACTTTGCGTGCCTCGCAGAGCAGATCAAGGCGGTTGAATCCGCCGGTGCCGATCTGCTGCACATCGATATCATGGACGGCCATTTCGTGCCGAACCTGTCGATGGGCCCACCGATAATACATGCACTGCGACCGCATTCTGAACTGCTGTTCGACGTCCACCTAATGCTGACGCATCCGGCCGAGTACATCCAACCATTCATCGATGCGGGCGCCGACAGCATCACGATTCATGTCGAGGCCGATAGTGATGTTGCCGAGACTCTCGAACTGATCCACGGGCAGGGTGCCACTGCCGGAATTTCTCTGCGCCCCGGGACCCCGGCATCGGCCGTGCGCCCCTTCCTCGACACAGTCGAACTGGTCCTCTTAATGACGGTTGAGCCGGGATTCGGCGGCCAATCCTTTCACCACGACATGCTGCCGAAGATCGAGACCATTCGCGGCTGGCTCGACGAACAGGGCTCGAAAGTGCATCTGCAGGTGGATGGCGGTATCGACAGCGATACCGCACCGCTGGCGTATCAAGCCGGGGCGCGTAATCTGGTAGCCGGCACCAGTGTGTTTCGCAATCCCGACGGCATCGCGGACGCTATCATGTCCCTTCGTCCGAAGGTTTCCGGCTGACCCATTGCCAGAAGCAAACATTGCGTATCGCTGCCGGCAGCCGGCGCTCCAGCCAGTCGAAGACTTTCACACCGGGAGCAGGCAAGTGCCTGTAGACCACCGGTGAGCACAGAAACGCGCGGGTTGTATCACCAACTTTGAATCCGCTGGTATCAGCCCACTGACGCAATTGACGCTGCCGGAAGATGAAAACGCTTCCGCCCCATCGAAACGGCACGCCCGGAAACATGAAAGGGCTCCAGTTATACGTGTCGAACACCAGGACGCCGCCCGGCCTGAGGACGCGATACGCTTCCGCGAAAAACGCCAACGGATCGGCATAGTGAAAGACGAATCGGATGCTGACGAGCGCGTCGAAACAGTTGTCGGCGAATGGCAGCCGGAAGGCGTCGGCACGAACGGCAGGACAATCGAGCTGCTGCGCGACGTGCAGCATTGGCAGCGAATAATCCGCCCCGGTCACTGGCAAGCACCCTACCGATGGCGACTGCCAAGGAGTCGCTATCTTCGGGCTCGGCAAGAACAACCGCTGCGCTGCTCCCGAACAACTCCCGGACCACAGGGACGTCGCTGCTCACGACCGGCACGACAATGGCGATTGCCTCGAGCAACAGATTCGGAAACACGACGGTGCCGAAGCCGGCGCGATACGGCAAAACAAGTGCGTCGACGGCCCGCAGCAGACCCGACACATCGACGCGTCCGAGAAACCTGCCCCGGTCGCTGATGCCAAGTTTCCTGACGTGCCAATGAACCGCCGCCTTGTTACCTAAGCCGCTGTCTGCGATGACCAGGTTCAGGTCAGGATGCGCTGTCATGGCACGCAACAACGCTGCGACACCTTTGACATGAAACAAGTGGCCGATATAGGCAATCACAGGCGACGGCGGCAATTCTGGTCTACAGACGGTTTCGGACTGCCGACGGAAGCGTTCATCGTCGATCGCGTTCGGAATGACATGAACCCTGTCTTCCGGGTGGCCGAATCGTCACAGCTGCGCGGCCTGGTAATGGGTACTGACGACATACGCTGCTGCCGGGCAACGCGTCAATCGGGCTGCCACAGAGTTGTTGATCAGCAGGCGCGGCAGATAAAACAGCGGCTCACTGCAGCACCATCGCAGCCATTGCGCGGCGCTGCCATCGATCAATTGACTGTCGAATACGCACGATCAGCGGTTTGTCGATATTGCGGGCGGCCCGATCGACAATCCAGCCAAGCGCCGGCGTCGGCAGGCACAGGTGAATCAAGTCGATATCTTTAGCAACATCGGCGATAGTTGCGGCGATCGAAAACGTACTGCGGGCCTTCCCGTAGATCCGTTCGTTGCTGTAGTCTGACATCGGCACGGCGTCGAATCCGACCGGCGTGACAGCGACACCGACACGGCCGAGCAGCGCTGCCAGATTGCGGACACTCTCAGATTCACCCGATAGTTGGTACTCGAGATGAAAACTGGCCAACCCCACGCGTATATTGGCCGATGCCGTCGGCACGGTTGTCGCAGTCACCAACGATTGATTGAGTCCATCGAACATCCAATACATTAGCCGGTGCTTCAAAACCAACCAGTAATCAGCGCCACGGAGAACGTGGCTGACGAGCGGAAACGCAGACTGTACCGGAATGCTGCGTGGATCGCCGGCATTGCCGTGGCGCTGACCGTGCGATACTGGTCGGTGTTGACGTACCCGACGTACTGGGACACAATCTTCGGTGTGTTTGCGGAAGCGATCTGGCTGGTCGAAAACGATTTCGACTACGCGCTCCTTTGGCAGCAGCCGGGGTATAAGGACTATGGGCACGCGATCTATCTGATCAGCATTCTTCCGACGATCTATGCGCTGCTGCTGTCTGCCTTTACGCCGGTGACAGTGTTTGTTCTCGTACGCATCTTCAATTTCCTGGCGATCGCGCTGGTTGTCGTCCTGGCGTATCGACTGCTGGAAATAAAAGGCGACAGGCGAAGGAACAGAATCAGTTTCGTTGTGCTGCTGGCACTCCTGGCTCACCCGATGTTCAGCGGCCAGATCGTCGCTGTCGGCATGGAGATCCCAGCATGTGTGACTTCGTTTCTTGCTGGGTATCTGATGATCCACGGGCGCTATCGGACGGCCTGCGCAGTCGCTGTTCTGGCGTTCTTTGTAAAGCAGGTGGGGCTTATCATCGGCCTGGCAAATCTTGCCTTTGCGGTGCTGCTGGTATGCGCCCACGGTCGTCGGCGCCTGGGCGCGCTGGCGTATAGCATCGTTCCGGTGGCAATCGGGGTGATCGTGCTGAAACTGACGCCGAAAGTTGCGGCGGGCAGTATCGGGTCGGTGTGGAAAAGCGGCCGCGCGTGGTTCACGGCAAAGTACTGCTATCCGGATATTTTGATCTTGGTCGCTTTCATTGCTCTTGCCCTGATCACAACAGCGGCCGTGCTTGTCTGCCGTCGGCGCCGTTGGGTGCGACGATCTGCAGGGTTGATCCGGGTGCTGCTGCGGCGCGATCCAGTGACACTGTATTCCGTCATATTCGTCGGTGGTATGCTGGCGGCCTTTGCATTGTACATTGCGCCACTGCCAAGATACTGGTGCTGGTCTCTGGTCTTCATCTACATGCTATTCGCACGCGTCGTCACGGCGATGCCGTGGCTGAAGTCGATCGGTCTGGCGCTGATGCTGGCATGGCTGGTCGGCAGCCTTGCCAATACCAACGGGGCGCTGTTTCCGCATTGGCCGCTCAAGCTGGGGATGCAGTTGGAACGGAGTAACGAATACCTTCGTGACGTGGAGATTCACAAAGCGGTTTGCGCCTGGCTCGAGGAGAATCACTACAACGCCACAATTATCACAGGATCGCCGTGGGGGCAGATGTTGATCCGGCCGGGGTTCGGCTATGTCACCCGGGCGTTTCCGCGCAGTTACACGCCGCAGCATGACAAGCATCACCCGGACTCCGAAAGACCGCTCTCAGCAATTCCGCCCGACGATACGCACGATCTGATTTTCGTGTTCAAGGGTGAGCACACACTTGGCGCGCCGTACCAGGACACGGTCCGCAAGCTGCAGGCGCAAGGCTATGTGTGCACGCTACAGTTCCAGGTGGGTAAGCCACCACTCACGACACGCGTTTTCCGGGCGGTACGGAATCCACCAGCAAACGATTGACGACGCGACGGCGGTCGCCGCATTGCAGATCCGGGGATCGGACGGATATTCTGCTCTCCGACACCTGCCGATTGCAGGGGGTCGCTGTCAACTATAACCGACGCGTGCGCCTGCCATGGGCATAGCTCGACGATCAAAGCTGTTGTTGAATGGATGTATCCGTCGTAGTTCCATGTTATAACGAAGCCCCGTACCTGCAGGCCTCGATGGAATCACTGTCCGAAGTGATGAGGCTGACACGCTGGGAATACGAAATCATCCTGGTGGATGACTGCAGCGGCGACGGCACCCGCGCGATCATCGAAGACATCTGCAGCTCAACACCACATTGCAGTTTTATTTTTCACGACGTCAACAGCGGTCGCGGAGCGGCGTTCAAGACAGGCTTCCGTCAGGCTCGCGGCACCGTAGTCGGGTTCATCGACATCGACCTTGAGGTTGGCGCGCACTACGTGCCGACGCTCGTCCAGCAGATCCTTTCGCATGGCTACGATGTGGCGACCGGGCATCGCCACTATCTGATCCGGCAGACCGGCGGCGTGCTGCGGGTGCTGCTGTCGTACAGCTATCGCCGACTCGGCCGCCTGGTTCTGCGCTTCGGCATACGCGACAGCGAAACCGGTTACAAATTTTTCAATCGCGACAGCGCCGCAGGTGTCGTGCTGGGAAGCGAGCACGACGGCTGGTTCTGGGATACCGAGGTCATGTGTCGCAGCGTGCTTGCGGATCTGAAAATCATCGAAATCCCGGTCCTCTATCTCCGTCGGTTCGACAAACAAACGACTGTTCGCGTGTTGCCGGATGCGATCCGCTGTTTCCGGCAGTTGTTAAAGTTTCAGCGACAGATGGGGCTGTCGGCCATGGCCCGATCGCCGGTGTACTGGTCACCAGCGCTGTACGATGTGACGATGTGGCTGCTGCATGGCCGCGAGTTAGGCGTGGCAACTGACAGGGTTGCCGGCTATATAGAGCCGGATTCCAAGGTGGTCGACGTGTGCGCGGGCACCGCGCATCTGGCGGCGTCTGTGGTCGCCAGGGGTTGCACGTACCTGGCGCTGGACTTCAACAGCACCTTTGTCCTGAGTGTACGCAAGCGCGGTATTCGGGCTCGCTTCCACAATGTCCACACGGATGCCATCCCGGCTGCCGACTATGTCGTTATGATTTCGAGCTTCTACCACTTCCGTGACTGCGAAGACGAAGTATTCGAGCGCCTGCGATCAGCGGCAAGACGCGCTGTCGTGCTGTGCGAGCCGGTCCGCAATCTCAGCAATCACCGTATCGTACCGCTCGCGAAGCTGGCGAACCGCTTGACCAATCCGGGTGGCGACGATTATCGCTTCCGTCACAGTATTGAGACCTTTCGAGCCTTCTGTGATCGGCATGATGCCGACGTGTTCGAGCACGACGGCAGCTTTGCCTACGCGGTATTCAGCCTGGATAAGCATGACAGCGAGTAAGCGTCTCAACACGTTCGCTAATCGAATTGCGCCACACCTTCTGGCCGGACTCGCCGGAGTGTGCCTGCTCGGTACGTTCGTATACTTCCTTCAGGATTTGGCGGTGCTGCCGCGTGATTTCGACGAGTACGTCTACTACAATTCGGTTCGCTTGTTCTATGAGACGAATTCGCTGCAGGCGCCGGACGCCTCGAGCGAGGATACGTCGGTCATCTTCAAGGCCAACTGGTACGGCGCGGCGTATCACCTGATCTACGGTCTGCCCGCGAAGATCCTGGGGCCGGACGGTTTCAATTTCTTTCTGATCCACTTCGGTGTGATAGTGCTGACTGCCAGCCTGCTTTACTGGCGGATAAAGAAACGGACGACGGCCAGTTTTCTGGTGTTCATCTGGCTGGCACTGAACATCAGCATACCGATGGCTTACACTTTCTACCCGGAAACCATCCACATGGTATTCGGGGTGACGCTCACCTGCCTGGTGGTTCGACTGGCCCAACAGCGAACAGCTGGAGAATCGCTGCAGTTTTGGCGCTCCGTGTATGTCGCTGTGGTTTTTGTCGCAGTACTGCTGCGACCGACGTGGGCGGTATGGATCGTGGCGCTGCTGCCACTTGCGGCCGGACGCCGCGGATATATCGTGGCGACGGCTACGGTGCTGGCCTGCTGGGCCTGGACGATAGTCTACGTCAAGCTGTTTTGCGCCCCTTTGCAAGTGGCGGCAGGGCCGCTGATCGACAACCTGCTGCATCTGGACCTGAGCGTGTTCTGCAGCAACATCTTCAGCAGAACATGGGAGAATCTGTGTGCACTGCTGCTGGAAGCACCGGTCAACGGCAAGTCAGCGCAGGAGTATCTGGGCGTGTGGTTCAAGGTGCTGGTGTTCAATCCGTTTCTTATCCTCAAAGTCTACCTGTGCGCCATGATCGGTATCAATATCTTCTATGTGGTGAAACAGCGCCAACGGCTGGACATCATGATTCTGCTGATCAGCGGCTCGTATATCCTGATGCTGCTCGCGATGTACACGACGAAAAGTGATTATTTCGTCCGCATGATCATGCCGGTTCTGCTACTCCTGTCGGCGGGTCTGCTACACACGCGTCGGCCGTGGCTGCGTACTATCGTTGCCATTGTCGGGGTTTACGTTTTATTCCTGTCGGTGCTGGTTGCGAAATACTACATCGATCAACGTCGGGATGTGGCGCGGCAATTCAACACGACGTACAAGGCCGGGGTGGAACAATTACAGCGGATCGTGGCGGTGCTGCCGGCGGACCGGGCGGCAGTGATCCAGACTCTGTACTATGATGATTTTCCGTATCCATATCAGATCTTCGCCGGTGCCAGGCCGGTAAGCACACACGGCCGTGAACCAATCATGTACAGCATGTCACCGCACCGGCGTGAACTGACGGCAGCCGAGCTGTTCCCCCGTCACGGACGGCTGGAGATCGATTACGTTCTGACGACGTACGCTCTCGACTGCGACCATCTGGAACTGGTCCTGCAGACACCGCACTTCCGATTGTACCGCGATCACCGGCTGGATCTGGTTACAGATCCGTGATGTTGATGATACTGGTACTGGTGTCCAGCTGGCGTGTCGGCAATCGCACGCTGAAGGTGGTGCCGACGCCGACCTGGCTGGACACGGAGAGCGTGCCGCGGTGGGTTTCGATGATCCGCTTCGACACCGCCAGGCCGAGACCGGTGCCCCGGTCGCCTTTGGTGGTGTGGAACATCTCGAAAATCCGGTCGAACTGCTCCTCCGGTATGCCGTGACCATTGTCGACGGTGGTAAGGATGAGAGTGGCACCATTGTTTTCGGCTTTTATCTCGACGCTGACACGCCCCTGATCCGTGCCGTGATGACGTTCGATAACGGCATCGACGGCGTTGCGCAGCAGGTTGAGAATGACCCGGTGAATGCCGCGGCTGTCAATCTCTGCAAGCAACGGTTCCGCGAGGGCGCCGCGGGAGTCAAAGTCGATCTCGATGCCGTACTCGCGCGCCGACGGCCGGACGAGTTCGACCGCCTCGGAGATGACATCGAAAAAATCGTACATCCCGAGGTCGATGGAATCTTCCTTGGCGAGGTTCAACAAGTCGAGCATGAGCGAGGACAGGCGTTTATGATTCTTGTCGAGGGTGTCCCAGGCTTCATTCATCATGCTGTCGTCACTCGAATCAATGCCCATGCGCAGCAACGAGACGCTGCCTTCGAGGCCGCCGAGGATGTTCTTGATGTAGTGCGACAGACTGGCGGCCGTCATGCCGACGGCAGCCATACGTTCTGCCTTGAGATTGGATTCGACGAGCTTGCTGTTCTCAATCGCCATACCGGCAGCGTGAGCGATTGAGGTCAGCAGCATCAGATCGTCCTGCTCGAAATGGTGGCTGATCTGGTTGCCGATCATATAGATTAGGCCGCACATTTGCTGGCGTCCATGCATCGGTGCGCACATGATCGTGTTGACATTGAAGCCACAGAGCGATTCACCGGTGAAGCGGTCATCGTTGAGGACATCCTCGGACAACACACCCTCGTGGTGTTCTTTGACATAATCGACGATCGAGTTACTGATAAATGTATCGGAGATTATTTCGACCGGACCGTTGGCATCGACCTCCGCGACTGGGGCGACGGAGTCCTGATCGCTCATGTAACGCAGCAGATACGCGCGATCGACGGGGATGACCTCAGTAATAATCTGCAGAATCTCGTTGAACAGGTCCGTCTCCCCGGATTGCGAAGTCAGCAGGCTCTGCAGCTTATAGAGCGCGGCAAGGCGTTTCTGCTCGCGCATCACCTGGTCGATGGGGGATTTCGTGTCGCTGGCGAGGCTTTCGGCGGTTATCGGCGCGACCCGGTACGAGATGAAAGAGGTGTCGAACTTTTTTTCTTCTTCGGGCCGGAAGACTTCGAACAGCGTGTCACCAATGCGCACAGCGGTCTTCATCGGCAGCGGCACAATGTCGTTCAATCGGTTGCCCTGGATCCAGGTGCCGTTGGTGCTGTTGAGATCCTGGATATGCCAATCACCGTTCTCTGCATAGATGCGGACATGATTGCGCGAGATCATGATATCCGGTACAACCAGCGAGGCACTGGCAGTGCGACCGATGGTATACTCGCTCTTCTCGAGTATGTGCTCCTCGCCGGAGGCAGGGCCACCAATGATGCGCAAGACGGTATTGTCTTCTGGAACATTCATTAAATGTACGTCTTTTCTCCAGCGTCGGAGCTGTGGGTCTTACGGCATGCCGAGAGAGAAAAAGTCGACACCTCACCCTGTGTCCTTTTCGATTCGAAAAATTTATTGCTCTCATCGGGAGATTGCAAGATGCGCGGTCCGATCAGTCGATGACGAAATTAATACCATCGCCAGCCGGAAAATGGTGGACTGCAATGCGATCGAGGTCCTGCCGCAGACGTGCTGCCGCCACACCCGTGGCCTGCATCTGGCCGCCTGCCACTTCCTCGGAGCGGCTGAATTGTATGTGGGTGTCAACGTCCCCGATCACGGCGCATTCAGTGGCACGCGAACGGATCTCGACGAGCAACCGGTCGACCATCCCGTGCAACTGCTCACAAAGCACGTCGAACGCCGGATACAGCATCAGTTCCGCCACCACGACTGCGGAGTCCCCAATGAGGTAGTCCAGATTGGCCTGGATCGCCAGTCGCGGCAACAGGTTACTGACCGACCGCACGCCTACTGTGCCGCTGGCAATCAGCCTGGCGTCGCGGCTGGCAAGCAGAGAGGGAATCTCATCACGGTGGATGAGCCAGTAGCTTTCCGCATCGATCGGTTTGCGTTGATTCTCGTTCTGGCTCCACACCGCCTTACCCAGTTCCATGACAAGGCGGGGCGATACCTCGGAGATCTGCAGTCCAGCGATCTTGCGGATAACCGTATCGAGCACCCGGTCGACGGGCTTGGACATGAAAAACGGATCCCGCTGCAGAATCAGACGGATGATTGCGGGCTCAGGCTTGACGCGCTCGGGCACCGTGCCGGAAACTTGCTCCAGATGACGGCGGCGGCGGTAGTCGGTGGCGACCTGAGGAAAACCGGAGTCAAGCAGGATCTGAATGACCAGTTCGTCGATCTCGCAGCGGGAATAGCGCTGATCCGACTGCGGCCCTTCCTTGACGAAGTTGCGGATGACCGCGACGATGTCGTCGGCAAGTTCAGGGTCCTCGACACCCATGAGGTGGCATGACTGCCAAAGCTCATTGCGCAACTGGTCGAGGTTCAGGGTCAGTTCGCCACCCGCTTCGGCGCGGATGCATATCGTGTCGGCTCGCAGTTTGATCATGGTCGGGACGCTATCTTGCAGCAGGATTTTCCGTGCTTCCAGCGGGTATCATAGCCTGCGATCGACCGACCTTCAACTGCTAAACAGCAGAGACGGATTCGATGCTCAGCGCCTTGCCGGTGGCAACATCAAATTCGATGACAGCCCCGTGCAGTTCAATGTCATCTTCAACAACACGCAGTCGCGTCGGCAACCCGGTGCGGAAGCGGTGCACTACGTCCTTGATATCGCGGCCGAGAATGGATTCCCTTGACCCGACCATACCCAGGTCAGTGATGTATGCAGTGCCCTCCGGCAACACCCGCGCATCGGCCGTCGGCACATGGGTGTGGGTACCGAAAACGGCGGTGACCCGCCCATCGAGATGCCGGCCCATGGCAATTTTTTCACTGGTCGCTTCGGCGTGCATATCAACGATAATAACCGTTGTCCGCGAACCAATCTCCTCGAGGATGCGGTCGACCGTAGCAAACGGGCAGGTGACCTGGTCACGCATGAACACGTGTCCGAGCAGATTAATCACCGCGATCGTACCGCCAATCGGGATTTTGAAGATACCGTAGCCGCGTCCGGGCTGCCGAGCGCTGAGGTTGGCCGGGCGCAGGGCCTTGGGCAGTCCGTCGATATGGCCGACATAGTCGCGCTTGTCCCAGACATGGTCGCCCGCCGTCACAACATCGACGTCGTGGTTGTGCAGGTTTTCCACTGCGGCCCGGGTCAACCCGGCACCGGCGGCAATATTCTCGGCGTTGGCGATGCAGAAACAGCAGTGGTGTTCCTTGCGCAGTTTGGGAACCAGCCGACAAGCAGCAGCCTGGCCACCCTTGCCAACAATGTCACCTACGAGTAGAATCTTCATAAACCAGCTATCCCCTCTTATGGCACCGAACTCGTCACCCACAACATTATGTTATTCCGCGGACAATGCGAATCCGCCGGAAGTTCCGGGCGTCGGGAAAGCGTGGTCGATACTATGAACACCGACAACAAACGCCCGATGCAATTGCGCTGGCCACCGGACCTGAAGTCGCGGCTGTGCCTGGTCTTTCTCGGCTTTGTCTTCTGTGTCGGCGGCTTCGGTGCCGGTATGCAATGCCGCGACTGGGTGGTCGGCGCCGTGTTCGATATGCTGGCCAACCGCGTGCCGCTGCCCGCGAACCTGCGCCAGGGTCGCAACATCCCGATCAGCAAACTGCCCGGGCCGCCGCGCCAGACAGAGACTGTCTTCCTGCTGGATGAACCGGATGCGGCGGCGGTTATGACCGGCATCGACGATGAGGATCAGCGTTGGGCCGATGTCGCCGGCAACTACTACACCGGCGCCTTCATCGAAGCGTTCAGCTACGAAACTGCCGGGACCGGGGGTCCGCAGGTGCGCGTCCGCTACAAGCGCCGCGGCCCGACGTACGAGGGGCGCCTGGAAGCCCGGCGGCTGAAGCCGAACTTCGCCTATCAACTCAAACTCCAGGGGGACTTCCGCAATCGCGAGCGCTACGAGGTGATCGGGCGCCTCGGCCGCTGGCGGCTGCCTGGAAAAGAGACCAACTACGTCGACCGTGATTACGACAAGCACCCGGAGGCGACAAAGGGCGACGTCGAGGCGTATATCCTGTTCGACTTCTTCGTGACCGATGGCAATGGCAACGCGGCTCGCGAGTTCAGCCTGGACAGTTCACTGCACGTCCTGTGGAACGCCATACGCCAGCATTCCGGTGGCGTTCCCAAGGCGGATCAGGTGGAAGTGGCGGTATTTGCCGAAAACCCTGCCTACTACAGCAAAATCAAGTCACGCGGCACGCGCGAATTCATATGGGCCGAGCGCGAGGCCACACGCTATGCCGTGGCCGACCAACTCATTCGCTTGCCGCCGGGCAAATACGAGGCGTTTCTGGCGCTGACCGAGGAGAGTTTCCATGCCATCGACCGCGACGGCGGACATTGGGCGACAGTGATGCGGTTGCCGGTGTCGTTCGAGATTGTCGCTGCCGGGGCACCGGTTGCCGCCGAGGAATAGGACGGCACGAATCCGATGCCGTGCCCTAAATGGGGACCAGCGTCAACGGTTGCGGGGAAGTTTCAAACTGCCTGCATCTTGTTTACTTGAAAACAGTTGGATGTAATCAAACCGGCTGGCGCGGAGACTGCTCCATCGAACTGTCGCCTCGCGGGGTGGTCGTTGCGGGTCACACGGAAGCATATTGAATTGGCCCCCTTCCGAGGCTATCTTAAGCAGTCGTGATGAAACTGATTTCCCCCGTCAGACGTAACCTGTAATCAAGCGACAATCTTCGACATGCGCCTAACCCGAAACACTCGCCGCCGGTTCTCCATGATCGAGATCATGCTGGTGCTGGTCATTGTCTCGATCCTGCTGGTTATCGCCATGCCGGCATTCAACAAACTCGTGCTCGGCTCGAACGTCGACGGCGGGGCACGACTGGTTTTGTCACAGATCCGGCTGGCCCGGCAGTATGCCATCACCAACCGCGTCCGCGTCGCGGTGCTGTTGCCGGCGAAAGATTTTCCCTCGGACGGCACCGCAACGGGATCGACGCGCTACAAGGCATCGTCTGTGCGCTCTTGCATTGTCGATTCGGGCAAAAACTTCGTCGAGTATGTCGCCAAGACGCAATGGGCGTTTCTACCCCAGAGCGTGTACATCGACGACATCACCAATGCCGCCGAAGTCGACGGCGTCAAGTTTCCTGAGCTAACCAGCAGCGATACCGCAAACAACGTGCGATCGATCATTTTTCTGCCGTCCGGCTCGGTTGAGGGCGGTACGGATGTCGGGCCGATCGAGATCGAGGAAATGATTCTGTCCGGCTCGAGCCTGCAGACCAAGGACGCTGGCAGCAACAAAGTGAGCGTCACGATAAACTGGTTGACAGGGCGGGTGATAGAATGAGGACACAACGGTTCAACCTGGTGGAGATCGTCATTGCCCTTGGCATCGTCGCGATCGGTGTCACTGCAGTCATGGGCTTCTTGCCGATGGGGCTGAATGCCTCGCGCGACGCGATCGCCGACAATTACGCGGCCGACTCCGGCGACCAGTTGCTGCACTATCTGTCGTCGACTATCCAGGAAGACTGGAGCCAGCTGGACGACTTCGACTCGGTACCGCCGAACGTTGCCGCCGGCTCCGGCGATCTGTCGACCTGGACGGTGATCCCCGGGACCAACATATATACCAAAGTTTACGCCAGCAAAACGGTGTACCGGATCCTGCAGCAGACGGATGACATTGCCGGCGTCGGTACTACGGTTGTCGATTTCGACGCCATGGTGCGTATCTGGAAGACAGCGACCGCTGCCTCGGAGTACAAAGGCGGCGTCTGGGTGACGACGACCGATTCGGATTACGGCAAGCGCGCCCTGCTCAACCTTGAGATTACCTGGCCCGCAGCCGTCAACTTCGGCGCCCGGCGCAAGACGTACTACGCCCTCGAGGTCAACAAGCCATGAGAACTCCCCGGCACAATCGAAGGCAGCCGTTCACCGTAGTCGAGCTGGTCGTAGCAGTTGCCGTCCTCCTAATCATGATGGGCATACTTGTCCGCTTCGTCACCCAGGCGCAGTTCGCCTGGAACCAGAGCCGCACCAATGTGCGCATGTACGAAGGCGCCCGACTGTTCTTCGATGTCATCGGCCGCGACCTCCAGTCAATGTTGGCCAGCGACGACCCCGGACAACAGATCAATTACACCGTCGACAACGGCGAATTACCGCTTGATTGGTTCATGGCGTTCGTCACAGCATCGGGCATCGGCAGCAAGACAACAGACCCGGCCAAACTCATGGAAATCGGCTACTCTTTTGCCAACAACGAGATCACCAGAACCATGACGCGGTCGGGCAGCATGACAGTGACGGGAGACGGGTACAGCGCCGATTGGGATTTCCTAAACGCCAGTGCCGGCACCTGGGCCAATGCCGGGCCTAGCGCCGAGAGCTCCGTCGTCATCTCCGGCGTGCGCAGCGTCTCGGTCCAGGCCTGGTCCGATTCGCTGACGGTTGTCGACGACGCAGCAGATGATACCACCAAGGCCCCGATCCGGGTGAGCGTGACGCTGTCCTTCTTCGATCCGAAGATGGAACCGCTGCCGGAAATAAAGCAGAACAAGTCATTGCGCACGATCACAAAGACGATCTTCATCAACCGCGGAGGCTGACATGACACGAATGATCAACTGGCTGCCACGCGTGGCACGAGGGCACCGGGAAAAAGGCGTTGCCATCCTGTTGACGCTGGGGGTTCTGTCGCTGACGCTGGTTCTGGTGCTGAGCTTTGCGATGACCAGCACCATCGACCGCAGGGCGGCGATGAACTACGCCGATCAGGTGCGGGCACGGATGCTGGCGGAGTCGGGCCTGGCACGGGCCATCGGCTTCCTCAAGGAGGAAATGGCGGACGAGATCAACTCGTATGATACCTTTTACCGTGCCACCAGCGGCACCTGGGCGGGGCGCGCAGTTACCGGTTCAGTGAATACCGATGGGAGCGGCCGGGTCGGCATCGACGATGCCTTCGCGGTCAAGTTCGGTGCGTACGGCAACACCGTGAAAGATTTTCTCCCGACCCCGACATCGGATGCGACCCTCGGAGGCAGCCTCGGCTGGTTGCTGATCGAATCGACGCAGGACACTTCACCCAACGGCGACTTCAGCCTATCCCAGACCAAAGTCATCGGGCGCCTCACCTACCTGATCGAGGACGTCAGCGGCTATATCGATCCCACCGCCTGGGCTGTCCCCGGCACCGCTGAGGGCAGCGAAGCCAGTCGGACCGCCAGCGGCAACGGCAGCGGCTTCAGCGTCGCCGACCTCAACCTCAAAGACGCCTTTGTACCCGCCGTGGGTGCCGTCGGGATTGGTCTGGGGGTGTGGATCCAAAAGCAGTGGGATTATTCAAGCGTTAACCGAAAATGGTATTCCTACAAGCACATTCTCTCGATACCCGTATGCGCTGGCCAGGCCGATGCGATGTTCAAGAACCTGCGTCCCTTCAGTGTACCGGAGATCTCCAGGCAGTGGTGGAACGACGCCAACAGCAACAACACGATCGACACCGACGAACTGCGCGACAAGCTCGACCTGACCAACCCCATCACCGCAGCTGAGCCTGATGGGGCTGTCGCAATCTACAACGAGATGGTCGGCGCCGACCTCCAGGTAGGCGGGACCTACAACGACCAGACCAAATTCTCCCCGTGGCTGCAAAGCCTGGCCAACCTGGCAGGCAGCTACGACGCGGCCACACTGCGTCATATCGCCGCCCGCACGGCTCTCAATATTCAGGACTATAGCGATGTCGACGATGATCCGAAAAGCTATTTTATCGACGCCACGACCTATGAACTGAAACCGTGGGTCGTCACCGAGACGGCCCCCTACGAGTCGCTGGTCCATGGAGCCGAAGCCGGCTGGCACATTGGCGCCGGCCTGTTGGAATTGCAGTTTTTTCGGGTGCCAACTACTTATACAACATTTATGGTTTTGCCACATTTCAACATGGAAGTGTTTCATGCCGCCGGTCTGGCACCCATAGACTTCAAAGACGCTGGCTATAAAATCGCTGTTACCTACGAATACCAGGTCACAGCCGGCGACAACTCTTCGACCCTCAGTTACGGCGGTACCCACACGTTCAGCGTCGGGCAGGTAAAAGGATCATTCACAACCTCGTATCCGTCTTCGGGCGGCGAATGCGTCAAGTCCCAGAACCCTCTATTTCTGAGCACAGGGTTAAGAAACGCCACGAACGCCTTCAGCAGCAACGCCCAAGGCACTGACGACGTAGAAATCGACTATCTGCGGTTGAACCGGGTGATAATCTGGAAAGATTCAACCGGTGAATTGATCGACGTCGTGCCGGAATTCGCGAGCAGCTCCATCATCATGGACTACCCGGGTTCCGAGGGAGACAACACCGTGACCGCGGTGAGCAATTCGGTCGGCGGCCGCAGCTATGCAGGCCTGCACTTTCGGGCCAAAGATCCCTTGTGCATGAAGCTGTATGATCTGCACCCGCTTCAGAGCATCTTTCTCGAGATGTTAACGCCTGAGTTGGAGGGTGCGAGTAACGTGTCGTCACTCGACGACCTGTATCTCGGCGACGGCCTGCCGTCCGCCGATCCGCCGGGTTGGAATCAGAGTGACCAACCCTTTGGTGGTGTCGAATTTTCCAACGGATTCAACGACAGCCAGGTCTATGAGATTGGCCGTGTCAAAGGTTATCTGCCGGGCCGTTCGCTTCGATTATGGTCGCAGGCTTCCGGCGATGCGAACACCCACGACGGGCGTCTGCTCGACCTGTTCTATGCGCCGAACATGCCGTCGATTGCCGGTAAGGTCAATATCAATACTCAAAACGACAATGTGCTGGAAGCGCTGTTCACCGATATCGCCTCCAACCCCACAACCGCTGTGACCAATGCCAAGACATTACGCGGCAGCAACGGCTTCCAGTCGATTGGTCAGCTCGGCGGCGTCCATGATCTGATCGATCGACTGCCAACCGAGGATAAATCGGCTGAAATGGATTACCTGCCGAAGATCGGCAACCTGGCAACCGTCGAGCAGAACTTCTACAACATCATCGTGACCGCGCAATCGATCCGCGACACGACGACTAATGTACCCGGCAGCATCAATCTGGGGCCGTCCTGGGGTGAGATCCTGGCGGAACAACAGATTATGGCAACTGTCTATCACAATGTATTCACCAACGAACTCGAGATCCTGCGTTATGAATACCTCTATGACTAAACTCCTCTGCTGTATTCTCGCAACTCTCATCGTCGGTGCGTTCTGCACCGCCTCCGCCCAAGACGCCTCCGACCGGCGAAAACGCAATGAGGATCGCAGCGACCGGCGCAGTGATCAACGGGACGCGGCAGAAGAAGAAGCGGAAGAAGGGGACGCGGCAGAAAAGGAAGCGACAGAAGCAGCTGGTGATGGCGCCGCCCTGATCCTGTCACCGCTTGAAGCCGAAAAAATACGCCTTAAAGCACTGCTGAAACGGCTTCACAGTGACGAACCCCAGCATTATTCCCTGTACATTAAGGGCTCAGCATACTTCGCCGAGCGGGCAGCGGAGTTGCAGGACAAGGCTGAAAAGTACGCGGAGGCCCGCGAGAAACGACGCATTACTGAGAAAACAACGACGGAGAAGCGGTACGATTGGTACGACCAACTCGCAACGATGCTGAGCGCCGCAGGGGCAACCCGGCAACAGATTCAGATTGCGGCATATCAGAACCCGCTCAAGCCGAAGATCGACACGAAAAAAGCTGAAGAGGTCTTCGAGATAGCGGTCGATGATTTCAAGGAACTTCACAAGAATCCACCCAAGAAGAAGCGCCAGCGACGCAACGGCTAACGCTGCCGGACCGACAACCACTCAGCTCGATACAGGGGGGCATCTAATGAGAGAATTTCGGTGTACACACACACTCCCGTCAGCCTTCTTCGCACGACGATTCACTATTATCGAGATATTAACCACCATGGTTGTGGTCATAATCCTCCTGGGCATCGTCCTGGCCGGCGTCGCCAGCGCCACGCGCAGGGCTGACGAGGCTAAGGCGAAAACACAGCTCGCGACGCTGGTATCGGCTTTGGAGCAGCACAATACCGACCTCGGCTTTTACCCGCCCCAATCCGACCCCAATTACCGGATCGACAGCGCCTTCATGACCTCAGACACCGCATTAAACCGGCTGGGCAACTATCTCAACATTGTCGACCCGCCATTCAACAACAGCGAAATCGATCCCTGGGGCAACCAATGGTACTACCAGTCGCCCGGCACCGTCAATACCTTGACCTTCGATCTGGCCTCGCTGGGATTGGACGCCGACGCCGGCGACGCCGGCAATATCCACTCGACCACTCAGGGCGCAATCGACTCCGACGACATCACGAACTGGAAACGCTAGACCGACGCCGCCATTGCCCAGCCAGCCCTCAAGCCTCTACGCTCCTGCCACACCAAGCCCGCGTTTGATCAGATGAAGAGATTTCACCAGACTCAACTGCCGGTAATCGTCATCCTGCTGCTCGCCTTGCAGTGTGACGCCGGCACTATTGCCCTGGAACAGGGCGTCAGTACTGACAATACGACTGGCGCACTGGACGTCACGATAACTAATCGCGGCGACGATGTGTGTAGAAACATCATCGTGACCTGCGAGTTCCAGGGTACCCGTGTGACCGCAAATGGTCCGCCGGACTTGCACCCGGACGATTCCGGGAAGTACACCACGCAGCTGGATTTTGGCACCGTGCCCGGCGATTACTTTGCCGTTGTCAGGACCAGCTATTCCGACGCCAACATGCGCCAGTTCAGCACGGTCATGCTGCACAAATTCTCCGTCGGCTCGGCGGGTGTTTCACAGATTGTCGCTAAATTCGGTGATGTCGAGATTGCGGGTCATGGGACAGCGGTACTCAGACTGCACAGCACCGAGGGCACCGAAGTCGAGGCAACCCTGCACGTCTACGCCCCGAATGAGCTGATCGTCGGAGACATCCCGAAGACAATCACCCTGGCCCCGGGCGCCGCACCCACGATCGAGATACCGCTAGAGAATTTTTCGGCCCTGGCCGGCAGCAAATATCCCCTGCACGTCGCGGTGACATATGAACGGGCAGGGGTACGCTACATCACTCCGGTGACTGCGTATGCCCAGGTTCTCGAAACCCCCGCCGACAGCGGCAACACCACGACAGTTTTGGGAATGGGCATCAGCCCGATCTGGATTGCCATTATCGTGTTTGTTGCGGTCATCGTCGTTTATTGCTTCAGTCGCCGCAGGCGCACCCGGCAATAACCACCGCGCCCCGTTCCGATTTTGTATATCCCGGCTAAACCATCCGCAAAGTTTCTATAAATCCGGGTGAAACCAACTACCGACGATGCCGCCGACCGATGGCATGCTTATTGCTCTATCCGACGATATATCCGCTACTAAGAAGTATAGGGGGAAATCACCGATGAAATCTATGCTGTTTCTTTCCTTTGGCCTTCTCCTCCTGCCAGGGTGCCAGTCAATCCAGCGCACCCCTGCCGGAGTCAACGGTGATTCTGCCGTCGGCCGGCATGTGATGCAGGTGCTCGGCAAACACGTTGGGCATCGCATCGAGATTTTCGACGATGACGGTGCCGCCCTCCAGAAGATTCCAAGCGGCCCCGGCAGTGTATCGGTCTTTCGCAGCGAGCCGAACGGCCAGGACAACTACAGGTTCGACGAAGCTGGTGTCATCATCCGACACCAGCGCAGCTACGGCGACAACTTCCTCAGCGGCGTCTGGCTACTGGTCGAATAGCGAGTACTGCCACCCGCTCAGCTGATCGTCAATTGACCGGCACTGGCGTCGCGCAGACGCTGATCCACTTCCGCGATCCGCTGCTCTGCCACACGGATTGTCATCTCCACGCCCGCGCCGAACAGCTCATTCTCAACTTCTACGCCGCAGGCATCGAACAACTGCCGGCAGGCCTGATGCAGCGGGTAAGGCACCTGTAGAGTAAACGTGACTGTGTGGACCTTGTCGCGGCGCTTGACCAGCGCGATCGCCGCCTGCGCAGTCTCGGTATACGCCTTCACCAGCCCGCCGGTACCGAGCTTTGTACCGCCGAAGTAGCGGATCACGACGACAACTATGTCGCCAAGCCCCGACCCTTGCAGCACCGTCAGGACGGGCCGACCTGCCGTGCCCGATGGCTCGCCGTCATCACTCATGCCGCAGGTCATGCTGGCACCAAAGCCGACAACAAAGGCGTAGACATGGTGCCCGGCATCCGGCAGTCGTTCGCGGTGCGTCTGGATGAACTGCCGCGCTGCCTCAACCGTCTCGGAAAATCCCGCAGCACCGATGAATCGGGAATTCTTGAAGCGCAGTTCCACTTCGACAGGCCCCACTGGAACTGGATATCCGGTCTTCATCGTTCCTTCCAGATCTGAACGGGAATCGTCCTGTTTTGTCTATGCCTGGATCGAACTTTGAGCGGCAGTGCCCCCTTACGGGGCGTACCGCTGCCAAATACTTGCCGATCAGCCGCGGTCGACGCCGGACCATTGGAAAAACGGCTTGTCCCTGGCGACGTCGAAAGCCGTGAGCAGCGCCGGGTCGTCGAGTTCCTGGATGACACCCTCGAGTTCGGTGTATGTCGCGTGCGACTCATCCATCGTCGGATCGAGACCGATCAGCTTCGGAATGATCTTCTGTTCGAGCTGGTCGGCAAAGGCAGTCGTATGCGCCGATGCCCCCTGCCCCGGATAGTTGGCGACATACTGTTCGATCGCCTGCTGAACCCGATAACCGAACGGCCGACCGACACGGACCAGTGCGTTGTTGACACGCTGCAGATAGTTGCGCATCCAGGTCTGCGCCTCCGGTGGCAGCGCCTGCCGCTGCCACCGCTGCCAGTCCTCCAGCCGCAGGTAACTGTCACCGCCGAATTGGTCAAGATTCACCAACTCGGCGGCCGGCTCCGCGGGCTTACCAAAACGCAGGATGTTGGCACGATCGACAACCTTGTCGGAGAGCGCCTGTGTCGTTTCGTCCTCGTTCATCGTACCGACGAACAGCACGTTGCCACCGACGAACAGGCGCAGGTTCGTCTCGTCTGCGGACATCGCACCCGATTCGATCTCGATCTCGGCGATGCGCCGCTGGTCGGCGGCGTTCGGATCGATGCTCCGCCGCATCTCGAGCTTGCTGAGCAATTCACTGAAGTAGTACTCGACACGCGCCAGGTTCATTTCGTCGAGGAGCACCAGCGCCAGGCCATCCTGGATCCGCTGCGCCGGTTCGTCCGCCGCCGGGTTGTTGTAGCGGTCCATCTGCCAAAGCGTCCGCGTCAGTTCCGTGGCTTTGTACCGGTTCTCCATGTAGTTGTAGAAGCCGAAGAGATCCTGCGGTCCGTCCCATCTTGGCTGGATGGAGATCGGCAGGAAGTGCAGCCCAAAGAACTTGGCGTAGAGCCCGGGCAACAAGCTCTTGCCAGTGCCGGAAATGCCGGCCAGGACCACCAGCGGCGCAATATCGGCGATCTTCAGGCTGGTGTGAAAAGCCAGCACCGTGCGTTCGCTGAAAACCAGTCCGGCCGCGCGCAGGCTGTCGGAAAATTGGCGCAGAACGAGATTCTCGTCACTGGCATCTAAGGGATCTGCCGCGCCGTTGGGCGACAGATACGGGCGGAAAAGATCCTGGAGCCGTGTGGGCGTGTCCGGCGACAGCAGCGACGACACATTATCGGTGCGGTTCAGAATGTTCTCCTGAATCTGTTGTTCGGAGGCGATCTGCTCGCGGATGTGGTGGAGTTTTCGACCGTCGACTTCCAGAGCCGAATTGACCTCGGAAAGCTCGATGCTCCGGTCGTGCATGGCTGCCATCTTCTGCTCGTATTCGGCGCACTGCCGCTGCAGTTCGGCGTCTTCACCGCGCAGCTTCTCGACCTGATGCGCCAGAGCGTCTTTCTCCCCGCTCAGGGCGGCGAATTTGTCGCTGGTCTCGCGCAGGCGGATCTGGGTGTCCTTCAGCTCCGACTTTGCAGTGCTGATCTGACGCTGCAGGGCATCGACGTTGCGCCGCTCCTCGGCCGCTTCGTGCTTGGCCGCCTCGCTTTGGTCACGGATCTTCTCGAACTCGGTCCGGGCACGCTGATAGCCGTCCTCGGCCTCGGTCAATTGCTGGCGTGTGGTCTCGGCACGATGCAACGTCGCCTCGACTTCTGCCGCCTTGTGGCGATTCTCATCGAGAAATCGCTTGAGCGCCTCCGCTTCGGCGGCGACGCCCCTGGCAGCGCCAGCATCCCGCTCGAGGTCGTGCAATTGGTCGCGCAAGGCCTGCCGCTCTTTCTCGAACGCCTCGAGTTGCGCGCGCACCCCCTCCAGCCGCTCACGCAGATCTTCGTACCGGGTCGATTCCGGCAATCGCCGAAGCCGGCCCTGATAAACAAAAAACAACGCCCCCGTTATCGCCAATGCGATGACAGACAGTGTAAGGCCGGAATAAAAAAGATGGATCGTGGTCATGGGTTGAGGTCGCCTTTCTTCTTCTCCAATTCAGCATTCTCCGCCAGCAGCCTGGCGCGCTTCTCCTGGGCCTGGTTGATCTGCTCGTCGATCTTGGCGAGCTTGCGACTCTTGGCGAGATGCTCCTTGTTCTGGGCCTTGAGATTTCTTTCATAGGTGCCCAGGGTGCGCCGGTAGTTTTCCTTGAACCGTGCCAAACGAATCTCCTCGGAAATGAGCTCTGCACTGACCGACTTCTTGTGAGCACCCAGAACCTTGATACGCTCCTCCAGGTCGTCAGCTTCTTCAAGACGCTGTGTCAGGTCCCGGATGCGTACCCGTTTCATGGCGATCTCGGCGATGACATCATCCAGTCTCTCACGCTGTGCGTCGAGCTCGGCGGCAATCCGGACGCGCTCCTCCACGGCTCTTTCTTTTTCCCGGAGCATGTGTTTATGCTCGCCGGAAACTTTGCCGGACAGCCCTGCCCGCTTCTCCTTGAGTTTGTCAATGCTGTCCTCGATCAACTTCTCGCGTGCTGCGTACATGGCGCCAATCAGCCGGGCGTTTTCAACTTCCTTCAGAACGACCGACAATTCCGCCTTCTTCTCGACAGCAACGTCGGCCTGGGCTTCGAGTTCACGGACCTCTGTTTTCAGCGCGGCAACCTCTGTCTGGAGCTCTTCGCGGTTGCCGGCCCATTCACGAAAGTCGTTTAGTTTACTCTCGATTTCCGTCAGCTCGGCCTGGCTCTTCAACGCCTGGCGTTGGGTCTCCTGCCATTGTTTTTCCAATACGGCTTCCTGCACTTCCAACTTGATGACACGCTGATTGAGAGCTTCCGACCGTTCGCTGGCTGCCTTGGCATTGGCCATCTGGACCTGTGTCTCCTCGACTTCGGCACGCCCACGCTCGAGCTGTTCGTCGAGCGCTTGCAGCGCTCCCTGCAGTTGTTGCTGCTCTTGCCGGTCGGCCGCCAGTGTCGCCCGGGTCTTCGACAACTCGGCGGTTGCCTCGCCGAGCTCAGCGCTGGTAATCTCATGATGCAGGCCCGGCAACACCGAGCGGCCGAGCAGAACATGGCCGATCGCCAGCAACGCCAGAACAACTGCCATCGATAGACTGCCAATCAACCAGCCGCCGCCGGCCGGAGTGTCGGTCAATTTGATGTTCTGCGATTCAGCCATTGTCCATCGTCTCCAATAAATCCCAACCAACCCGATGCATCGCGCCGGGCGTCTCGACGCCGCGGTCGCGCAGAATGCATGCGGCGATTACCGGCATCGTCAGCACGTCGGCAGCACAGTAACACCTCAACTGCTGCAGCGCCGCCGCATCGTCGGCAAGATCCCAACGCTCCCACAGCCAAGTTGCATCGGCACCATCAACGCCGCTCACAGACACCGGACGCTCGATGTCGAGCTGCGCCTCGATGTCTTTCAGTCCGCCGCGATAGCCGCAGTGATAACATAGCCACCTCAAGTCGAGATGTGGACATGGCAACTCAGGAATATGATAGTGGTCGAGCAATCGCGGCACGTCGAAAGAATTGCCGTTGAAGGAAACCAGCAGCGAGACGTCGTCGAGCAGTTCGAGAAAATCATCGAGGTCGTCGTTACGTGTAAACACCCGGACGCTGCCGCGGTGCAGGCAGCCGATCACAGTGACGTCGCAAAAGCTGCCAAACCCGCTGGTCTCAATATCGAAATATGTGGCACTCTCAAAGCAGCCGGCGAAGATACGCCAATGCTCACGAGTGTCAAAGCGATCGAGCAGGTATTTGAGATCAGCACTGCGCAACGCATCGAGGCAACGCGGTAGTTCCTCGATCAGGGCATCGGCGATGCAACCGGTCAAAGGCAAGGATTCGCGGGCGGCAAGCGCCTCCTCCCAGTCCGCGATCCCAGCATCGAGGATCCGGCGTTCGGCGACCGGGCCAATACCTTTGACATGCTGGAAGGAATTCTGAATCAATGGAGACGCTCCCGTTTTTCACGCAGAATTATCGAAGCACGTTCCAACCGGTTGTTGAGCTTCTTCACCTCGAGATCATCACCTGGCGGCTCGATCACCTGCGGCGTCGGCAGGCGGTCAATCTTCACATCCGGCTCCTCGACCCGACCGTCGAGCAGGTACACCAGCAGACTGAGTGTGCAGACGACAGAGGCATTGGACTCGACAAAAAGCTGTTCAAGCTCCTCGTCACTGACACCCGGCGGCAACGGCGGCACACACGCCGGACAACCGGCGTGACATTCGCATTCGGTGAGGATCTGGCGGCAGAGCTTGAGAACTTCAGCGAACTGCTCGCACACCTTCTCGGCATAGCCGACACCGCCCTCGACTGTGTCGTAAAGGTACAGCGCGATTTTCCACTGCGGATCCGACTCGATCAACGCCACGTCGGTGTCAATATCCTGGATGTCGCCCATGCAGATGCAGGGCGCGGTGCGTTTGAGAATGTAACTGAGACCGTACAGGCCGGCGCCGATATAGCGCTTGTCGATCTCGCTCATGCAACGACGCCACGCCGGCCCGGGCGTCAGGCAGAAGCCCATCGTGTCGTACTCGAAAGGTGCCAGTGTGATCGGCCCATAACCGATGTTCTCGTAGCTGCGCTCACGGATTTTCTTGTATAGTTTCGGCTGTTTGTTGACGTGGACGTACCCAAAATCGACCGGGCTGTCGCTGATCGACAGCGATTCCTCGACCTCGGTCATGTCCAGGCGATTTTCCCAGACCGCGTCAGTGTAATAATCGACGTTGACACGTTCGACATGGCAGAGCTTCTTGTCCAGATCAAGATCAAGCGACATGTAGCGGTTGCCGAGGTGCTGGTAGATGGCGTCCTTGTAAAGCGTCCCGCGCGCACCGATCGGGTCGAGCTCGCCAATGACTTCGGAGCCACAATAAATCTCGATATTGTAATCGGTCATGCCGCGCAGGTTGACACCGCGCGCCGGATAATCCGAGAGCGCGTAACGGTGGCAGTCGTGGTACGGCTTGATGCTGCCGTCCTGCTCCAACACCTGCACAGCCTGTCGGTAAGGCGGTCCTTCGAACAGCGGTTCATCCGCTCGCAACGGGTGCTCGTGCGCCGCACACGGCAGGTGCTGGAGAATGATGTAAGGATTGTTCGCGCTGAGCCAGGCGCGTTCGATCGGTGCCCGCGTAATGAACTCGGGATGGTGCGCGAAAAATTGATCGATCGGTGTGTCCTTGGCGATGAACACGACGACCGCCCGCTGTTCCTGGCGGCCGACACGTCCTGCCTGCTGCCAAAAGCTGGCCATGGTGCCAGGGTGCCCGGAAAGGATACACAGATCAAGCCCGCCAATATCGATACCGAGCTCGAGGGCATTGGTCGTAATGATCGTGTTCAGCGCACCGGAGGCCAGGTCTCGCTCGAGCTGGCGCCGTTCGTTCGGCAGCAGGCCGCCGCGATACGGCTTGACCCGGTCCCGCAAACCCGGGTGTCGATCGATGACCGCCTTGTACAAACGCTCGACCTGCTGGCGACCGCGGCAGAAACAGATGGTGCGGACGTTGCGCTCGATCGCCATGCGGATCAGCGGTATGGAGATCGACCCAGGGCCTTTCCGGTACAGCGCGTGCCCGTGGCTCTGAACCAGCGGCGGATTGACCAGGTACATGTCGCGCTGCGGCCGCGGCGCACCGTCCTTGTCGATCAATTCCAGTGAACGGCGAAACAGCGCCGAAGCGTGTTCGCGGGGATTGTCGATGGTCGCCGACGAGCCGACGAAGACCGGGTGACTGCCGTGCAACTCGCAGATGCGTTGCAGTCGACGAAACACATTCGCCACATGCGACCCGAAGGCACCGCGATAGATGTGCACTTCGTCAACGATAACGTAACGCAGCCGCGACAGAAACGTGCGCCACCGCCGATTGTGGTTGGGTAGAATCCCGGCGTGCAGCATGTCGGGATTGGTGATCACGAAATCCGCCTGACTGCAGATCCGGTTGCGTTCGTCACGTGGTGTGTCGCCGTCGTAGGTGCCCAGCCTCAGTTGCGTGCCGGCAGCGGAAAGCAATTTCCCGAGCGTACCTTCCTGGTCTCGGGACAGTGCCTTGGTCGGGTACATCAGCAGTACGCTGAACGGTGCTTCGGCCTTCAGGTACTCATTGAGGACCGGCAGCAGGAACGACAGGGTCTTGCCGCTGGCCGTATGCGACACCAGCAACGTATCGAGGTTGTCCGAAATCGAGCGAAAGGCAGCGTCCTGATGGGCAAACAGGCGGGTGATGCCCTGGTCGGACAATACCCTGCTCAGCCTTGGATCGAGCGTCGGCGGATAGGGATGAAAGGTGCCGTCGACCGGATCCAGGGTATTATGTGCCTTGATTTCTCGGTGAAAACGGTTCTCGAAATCTTTGACCAGTTCGTCAATCGCAGACATGAGTACGGTATACAGCTACGTGATCACGGTACAAGAATAGATACGTGCAGTGGCACAGACACAGGGTACCGCCGGAATCGCGGCATTTCAAGCGGTGATCAGGTCAGGCAGAACGCCTTGTCACGGCATGCAGACAAGGGGCCGGTTAGCCCGGGACATGCGAGTCTGCGGTACAGCAGTAAGTGATTGGTGCGTTTGCTTTTAGTCCTTGGCCAGCTATATTAAGAATAGTATTGCTCACGCGACAAGGGACCTCCGGAGATCTACTGCTTACCGCGCTTTCTCTTCCACGTGGGTAGACTGGCAATAACCGGTGCTTGCACAATGGCTGACAATTTTTCGCACGATCAGAACGACGATTCGCTGACGGAGCAAAACCTGGTGAACACATGTCCGGTGTCACGTAAGGCCATCTTCAAGCAAGCCAGGGTACGGGTCAGCGCCTACCTTGATATCGTCGGGATTGATGGCGAGCGCAACGGCGTCGAACTGGACCGCTCCCAAGTCTATATCGGACGCGATCCCGAGTGTGAAGTGCATATCCCGACGACGACGATCTCCCGGCAGCATGTCCGGATATTCTGTCGCGGCGAGGAATATCACGTCGAAGATCTGGACAGTACCAACGGGACATATATCAACGGCGTCAAGATCAAGCGCTGCATCCTGCGCAATAACGACCAGATCACTGTTGGCGATATCACTATCACCTTCCTCGAAGAACGAACCCGGGAACAATGAGCAACGGGCGTGCGAAGACGGCATACGTTACCTTTTGGGGTACTCGCGGATCCATTCCAACTCCCGGCCGAAGCACGGAAAAGTACGGAGGCAACACCCCGTGCGTTTCGATTGAGTGCGGCGACACCTACCTGGTGATCGACGCCGGCACCGGCATCCGTAATCTCGGGCTTGAGCTTGCCGCTGAAATGGTTGAGAAAGGCGGCGGCATTGACCTCCACCTGCTGCTCAGCCACACACACTGGGATCATATCCAGGGCTTGCCATTCTTCGACCCCGCCTACATCGGCGACACCACGCTCATCATCTATGGCAGCCAGAAAAAAGGCGCCTTCCTCGAATCAATCCTGCATGGGCAGATGAACAACGACTACTTCCCTGTGCAGATGAGCGATTTTTCGTCGAATATCCGTATTCAGACGCTGCCCGAAACAATGAACTTCGACGACTGCACGCTCGATACGCAGGAACAAGTCTTCCATCCCGGCGGCTCTCTGCGTTTCCGTATCAACACCGGCGACCGCTGCATCGTCTACGCCAGCGACATCGAGCTCGACAAGATTTTCTACCCCGATGAACCCAGCGCCGAAGCCGATGCCATGAAGGACGAGTACATGCAGTTCATCCACGGTGCTGATCTGCTCATCGCCGACGGCCAGTATACCAAGGAAGAATACGGCATGCACGTCGGCTGGGGGCACACCTCAATACCCGTGCTGGTCGAGGTCGCCCACAAGTGCCGCGTCAAACAGCTCGCACTCTTCCACCACGACCCGCAGCATTCCGATACGAAACTCGACGAAATCCTGCTGGACATCTGCGCACCCTTCCAGTCCGCCGATCCGCCGATGAACGTTTTCTGCGCCCGTGAAGGCGTCTCCCTGCCCATCTAGCGGCTATGAATCGTACGACGATGAACGACCTGCAACTGACCGGCGGACATGGCAGCTTCTCGATGGATCCCTGTGGTTGTCATCGCGGTGGGGATTTAGCATGATTACCACCGTGATCTTTGATCTCGACGGTCTTTTGGCCGATTCCGAAACGCTGCACTGCAAAGCGTACCAGGATACCCTGGGCAGCCTTGGCGTGACGATCAGCGAAGCTGAATATGCCGAATTCTGGATCCGGCGTGGACTCGGTATCAACGAGTTCGCCGACATATGTGACGGAGATCTTGATACGAAAGAGGTCCGCCGCCGCAAAGCCATTCGCTTCCAGGAACTGGTCGACACGGCGCTCGTACCGATGCCTGGTGCACTGGACGTCGTACAACGGCTGCATGGACACAAGCGCCTGGCGCTGGCGACCGGGTCCCACGCTGCCGATGCCATGGCAATCATCGAGCGCCTCGACCTCACAAAGAGTTTCGAATACATCGCCACCAAAGAATCGACGCCGCGTCTCAAACCACATCCCGACCCGTGGCTGCACGTGGCCGAGAAACTTGATGTGACACCTGCTGAGTGTGTTATTCTGGAAGACGCCCAGAAAGGTATACTCGCGGCCGTCGCGGCCGGCATGCGATCGATCTGCATACCCAACCGCTTCACACGCGACACCGATTTATCACAGGCCACCATTCGCCTCGACCACCTCGATGAAGTCACGGTCGAGCTCATCGATTCGCTGGCCGACCATGCCATATGACGGACGACTATCAATATCGTTTCGGTGGTATCGGGCGGCTCTTCGGGACCAACGCCATGGCCGTTCTGCAACGAGCCCATGTCTGTGTGATAGGCGTCGGCGGCGTCGGTTCTTGGGCCGTCGAGGCACTGGCACGTTCTGGAATCGGTGAGCTCACGGTGATCGACTGGGACGACATCTGTGTGACCAACGTCAACCGCCAGCTGCATGCCGTCGACGGTGAAATCGGCCGCGCCAAGGTCGAAGCATTGGCGGACCGCGTCAAAGCAATTAATGCCGGTTGTATTTTTCACGAACGCCAGGAGTTCTTCAGTGAGGCGTCTGCCGAACGCATCCTCGGAACGCCCTACGACTACGTGCTCGACGCCATCGACAGCGTCAAGCCCAAGTGCCTCCTGATTGCCATGTGCAGGCGCCGGCGCGTTCCGGTAATCACTGTCGGGGGCGCCGGCGGCCGGGTCGATCCGACCGCCGTACAGGTCAATGATCTTTCCAGGTCCTATGACGATCCGCTACTGGCAGGAGTGCGCAAGAAGCTGCGACAGGAGTTCGGATTCCCCCGCGAAAGCCGACACCGATTCCGTGTCGAATGCGTATTTTCAGCCGAAGCCATTCTATACCCGCAGCCGGATGGCACCGTTTGCCACCAAAGAACCACCGGCAGCAAGATGAAACTCGATTGCGAGAGCGGCTACGGCAACGCCAGTTTTGTCACCGGCGCCTTCGGGTTCGCCGCCGCCTCGCGGATCGTGCGCCGGCTGGTAACCCGTGCCGAGGCAAAGAAATGAGAATGCGGACCGCCTGTATCGAGGATCAGGGCGTGAACGAGGCCACGGCGAGAACTTCAAAGACAGGCAGGACCAACAGATACGCAGAAATGGGGAGTCGCCGACAGCAAGTGTCGGGCTACCAAATCTCGGCAAACAGCGACAGCATCGCAGCCCACGAACGCTTGTCCGCTTTGGCATTGTAGGCGATGGCAGCCATGCCGCGCTTGTCGGCATCCGGGTTGGTGAAGCTGTGCTTGGCGCCGCCGTAGGAAATGAACTGCCAGTCGGCGCCGGCATCCCGCACGTTCTGTTGGAAGGTCGCGATCTGTTCGTCAGTGATCAACCCGTCGTCACCGCCGTTGCAGACAAGGATTCTCGCCGTCACCTTCGTACCTTGCGCAACAGCGTCCTGCGGCAGCGAACCGTGAAAACTGACGGCCGCATCGAGTGCCACACCTGCCAACGCTTTCGAGAGCACGACATTGCCGCCGAAACAGTAGCCGATGGCTGCCATTCGTCCGGGCTCGAGCAATTCGTGGGCATTCAGCCAGGCATAAGCGGCTTCGAATCGGGCAGTCGCCACCTCGCCGTGGTGTCGGCAGTAGCCGTCCCATTCGCGGGCTTGATCAGGGTGCTCAGTCGCCTTGCCTTCGCCGTACATGTCGATAGCGAAAGCCAAGTAGCCAGCTTCGGCCAGGGCTTTGGCCTTGTTGCGGGCGTGGTCGTTCAGCCCCCACCACTCGTGGACGATCAGGACGCCGGGTCGTCGGGCCGCGGTCGCGTCATCGAAGGCGAGAAAGCCCTTGAGTTGGGTGTCGCCCTGAGTGTACTCGACCGTATGGGTTTGAACTTCGCCGTACGATCGGGGAACGATCGCAGCGAAAAAGTACAGAACACACGCTGTTGCTGCGCAGCGTACGATCGCCCAGCACACGTATTTATGCCTCGGCCGTTGCGGCCGAGGCCACGTGGACTTTGCGATTGTGCTTCGTGAATTCCACGATGCCATCGGCCAAAGCATACAGCGTGAAATCCCTGCCGCAGCCAACGTTGGTACCGGGATGGAACTTCGTGCCGCACTGGCGCATAATGATGCCACCCGCACGGATGCTCTGGCCGCCATACACTTTGACGCCGCGCATCTTGGGATTGCTGTCGCGACCGTTACGGGTCGCTCCTTGACCTTTCTTATGTGCCATGACCAGGGTCTCCAGAAACAGGTTAAAAGTCGTAGAGCCAGTACTATAGCCCCTTACGCGCCTCAGGCAAGGCCGGTTTTTCAGCAGTTCCGCGGGCGCCTTTGGCGGCGCCCAGAACCAGACAGGCCCAACAAATGCCGCGGCCTTGCCTTAAATAGACACAGGGAAGGAAGGAGGACATATGGTGAATCTGCGTAACCTGCCGATCGATCTATGCCCGCCGACCAAAGCGTTTCTCCAACTCGGCAAAGGAAATGTTGATCATCGTCGGCCGGCCGTGCGGGCAGGTATACGGTAATTGCGTATTGCCAAGCTCTTCAAGCAATTTGTCGATTTCGGACACTTCCAGATGATCGTGCGCTTTCACTGCGGCCTTGCACGCCGCCATGGCGATAGTGCCCTCGTCGGCCCGTCGCTCCCGCAACGGCCCATCGCGCAGATCGGCGATAATGTCGTGCAGCATGCCGCCGACATTCTCCTGCGGAAAATGAGCCGGCACGGCGGAGATGATGAAGCTGTTGCCCCCGAAATCCTCGATGGCAAATCCGAGACTGGCCATGGCATCGAGATTCTCGAGCAGAGCATTGGCATCGGCGGCAGACAAGTCGATTGTGATTGGGATGAGTAGGCCCTGGCCGGTGCCGTCCTTGGATTGGGCCTGCTGGAGGATTTTCTCGAACATGACGCGCTCGTGAGCGGCGTGCTGGTCGATCAATACGAGACCGGTGGAACCTTCCGCCAATAAATACATATCTGTGATGGCGCCGATGACACGGAGTCGCAGCAACTCATCCGGGTCAGCAACCGAGATCGAGGTGCTCGTCGGCATGGGTGGCGGTGGCAGCGCGTCGGGGCATGCAGGAGCGAACGATGGCCGCGGCATGCTTGGCACGGGCGACGGCGATATCGTTTCGACCGCATCCGCCGTGTCCGGCGCGTTCGACGGCAGTATGACCTGCGGTACAACCGGCATCATTTGCGGTTGTACCGGCGACGGTATGATCTCGGGCTGCGACAGGCCGCGCAGGGCTTGGCGGATGCCGGCACTGACAACTTCGCCAACCTGACGGTGCTCGCGAAAGCGTACCTCGCGTTTGGCCGGGTGCACATTGATATCAACGCGGTCCGGCGGCAGCGTGATGAATAGGATCACCGGCGGGTAGCGGCCTTTCATCACCATGCTGTGGTAAGCGTCGCGGATAGCGAAGTGAATGCCGTCTGCAGTGACCGGCCGCCCGTTGACGAAGGTGCGCTGGTCGCGCCGCGTTGAGCGCGTCAGTCCGGGGCGCGCGGCGTAGCCGGTGACGTGTATGTGGTCGTCGGTATGGTCGACCGGCACCATGCCGGCAACAGTTTCGCGGCCGAGCAGCATGGCCGCGCGCGTGCGCATGTCGCTGCCGCCCTGAACGGACAGAATGTTGCGATCGTCGAAGGACAAATCGAAGCTTACCTCCGGATGGGCGAGGGCAAGCAGCTGCACGATCTCCTGGATGTGCGACTCCTCCGTAGCAATACTGCGGAGAAATTTCTTGCGTGCCGGCAAATTGAAGAAGAGGTTGCGTACCTGCACGGTCGTACCGGGAGCACAGCCGGTCGGACCGACGTTCTGGATGACGCCGCCGGTCACCTTGACCTCGGTGCCCTCATCGGCATCGTGCGGGCGCGTGCGCAACTGGAACCGGGTCACCGAGGCGATGCTGGGCAGTGCCTCGCCGCGAAAACCGAGGGTGCGGATGTCGCCGATATCTGTTCGCTCGCGAATTTTGCTGGTCGCATGCGCTTCCAAACACATGAGCGCGTCTTCCGCGTCCATGCCGCAGCCGTTGTCGATGACGCGTACCAGCGAGCGACCGCCGCGGTCGACCTGGATCGTGAGGCGGGTGGTGCCGGCATCGAGAGCGTTTTCGACCAACTCTTTGACAACCGAGGCCGGGCGTTCGATAACCTCACCGGCGGCAATGCGGTTGCTGACGTCTTCGGGTAGTATCCGGATGATGCTCAAATGTCGTCGATAACGGTAAAAAGATCGGCCCCGAGGGCGCGATAGGCTTTGGCTCGATAATCCGCTTCCAGATACGGGCGCCCCATTTGCTCGTACACCTTTGAAAGCATGTGGTACAATGTGCCTGGGCCGGCAGCGCCATCATCGGTCATCAACCCGTCCTTAAGCACCCGTTCCGCCTCCTGCAGGTAATTGGCTTTGAGCAGGGAGCGCCCCCAGTAGATGTAGCTGCTGGCCTGGTCCGGGAAGTAAGCTTGGTACTGGTTGTAATAGTTGCAGGCGAGCGTGAACTGTTCGTTCTCGTAACACAGATCGCCAATGTCGCGCAGCGCAAAAACGTTGTTCGGATCGTACATGTAACCGATCTGATACAGCAGTACGGCCTGGTCGAGATCGCCTTCGAGCCACTCGCGCCAGGCGTGTATGACGTAATCACGGGTGGGCAGGGACTCGTCTCTCGGACGCAACACGGTGAAACGCTCCTTGTAGCTGTAAGGGCTCAGCGGGATCGCCGTATCATAGCTCCGGTCCCATTTGACGGATTTGGTCGGCACCGACTGATCCAGCAGAAACCAAGTGATCCCGATGACTATCGCCAAGATCAACGCGAAGATGATTACGGTACGCTCCATGCCGCAATATATCTTCACGGACGCGCCGCACAAAACCTTTATACCGACATCTGCAGTTGCGGTGACGACGGAGCGGATCAATATTAACCCGCTATTCCACAAACTCCCAGGTTCACAATGCGAATTCTCACTGGCATCCAGCCCTCCGGCATTCTGCACGTCGGCAATTACTTCGGCGCCATACATCCGTTCGTCGAAAGCCAGGACGACGGTCAGCCGTTCGCCTTTATCGCCGACTATCACGCCCTGACGCAACTGCCCGAACCTGACACACTGCGCGCGATGGTTACCGGCGTCGCCATCGACTGGCTGGCCTGCGGTGTTGATCCGCAGAAGACCGCTTTCTTCCGCCAGTCCGACGTGCCGGAGGTGGTCGAACTCATGTGGATTCTGTGCTCGCAGATTCCGGTCGGCCTGCTCGAACGCTGCACCAGTTACAAAGACAAGATCGCCCAGGGCATCTCTGCCAACTTCGGGCTGTTCAGCTATCCAGTGCTGATGGCAGCCGACATTCTGCTGTACAAGTCAAATGTCGTCCCGGTCGGCCGAGACCAGAAGCAGCATCTCGAAGTCACGCGCGACATTGCAATCCGCTTCAACAATCAGTACGGGGAAATCCTGGTCGTACCAGAAGCCCGTATTCGTGACGGGGTCGCCGTAGTGCCCGGTATCGACGGGCAGAAAATGTCAAAGAGCTACGACAACACCATCAACCTCTTCGGGCCTGAGAAAGCGCTGCGCAAGCGCATCATGAGCACTGTCACGAATTCGACGCCGATGGAAGAGCCGATGGACCCGACGAACTGCAACGTCATGGCGCTCTATAAGCTTTTCTCGGACGATGCCGAGGTGGCAGCCTTGAGCGAACGTTATGCCGCCAACGACTTCGGATACGGCCATGCCAAGCAGGCGGTATTCGAAAAGTCCTGGGAATATTTCCGGCCGATGCGCGAGCGTCGCGACGAACTGCTCGCAAACCTCGACCACGTCAACGACGTCCTGCATGATGGTGCCGAACGGGCTCGTGCCGTGGCCGCCGAAACAATGGACGAGGTGCGCGCCGCGACAGGACTGCGATAAGACCCGTCTATTCCTTCGCCGTCAACGTCTTCATCATCTGCTCGATGTCCGTCGTCGGCAGGTCGCAGGCCTGGTTTTGGCAGATGTAGGCTGTGGCAGCGCCATCGATAGCATCCATATCGGCTATGTACGGCGCGAGTTTGGAGATCGCCGCATCACCGGCCGCCGCCCGGAAAATCAACACTTTCCGCGGCAGATACTTCTCGCGAACGGATCTCAGCATGGCCCGGGTATCGTTTGCCAACGGTTTGCCAACGACGACAATTTCGTTGGCTGGGCCAAGAAGGAAGTCCAGGCCAATCATCAGCTGCGTGTGATGACCGGGGCTGCTTTTGACACCGCCGCTGAAGCCGCGGACGATGGCGTAGGCCTTTTTTTCGTAATCGGTGTTGGCGGTCAATCGCGCCAGGCGCACGAGGTTGAGGGTAGCAACGGAATTGCCCGAGGGTATTGCGCCGTCGTAGATTTCCTTACTGCGCACCAGCAACTGCTCGCTGGTGTCCGCAACCATGAACAACGCGCCTTTGTCGGCATCCCAGAAATGTTCGAGCATATAATCGTTGAGCCTCACGGCTTCTGCCAGATACTTGGCCTCAAGGGTCGCTTCATACAGATCGATCAGGCCCCAAACGAAAAAAGCGTAATCCTCGAGATGTGCCGGAAGTCCCGCTTCACCGTCACAATAACGCTTGAGCAGCCGTCCCTGGTCGTCCTGCAAGGTTTCGAGGACAAAGTCGGCGGCGCGTTTCGCCGCCTGAGTATAGTCGGAATTGCGGAACGCCTGTCCCGCCTTCGCGAAGGCAGCGATCATCAAACCGTTCCAGTCCGTGAGGACTTTGTCGTCCTTTTGTGGGTGAATGCGTTTCTCCCGTTCATTGAACAGTTGCCGGCGCACATCGTCGATCCAGGACAGATAGGAGTCCATGGTTTTGCCCTCGGCCGCGGCGATTTCCACAATTGATTTCTTCAGGTGTGGAATGTTCCTGCCGGTTTGGCGTCGGGTTGACTCATCTCGGAAGTTGCCGTCCTCGGTAATATTGAAAATCTCCAGAAACTTGCCACCATCGACATCTCCCACGATATCAATGATTTCTTTCGGCTTCCACAGGTAGAACAAGCCCTCCTCACCTTCGCTGTCAGCATCCTCGGCGCTGTAGAAGCCGCCACCCGGCGACGTCATGTCACGCTGGACATAGGTGAGAATTTCCCGCACCGTCTGTTTGAACAGCGGATCGCCAGTGACCTGCCAGGCCTCGGTGTAGGCGATTGCCAGCAACGCCTGGTCGTACAACATCTTCTCGAAGTGGGGCACCAACCAGTCGGGGTCGGTCGAGTAGCGATGGAAGCCGAAACCGACATGATCGTAAATGCCGCCGTGTCGCATGGCGGTAAGCGTTTTGACAGCCATCTCGACCGCCTCGGCATTGTCGGTACGGTCGGCGTAGCGCAGCAGGAACGCGAGATTGTGTGGCACCGGAAATTTCGGCCGCTGTCCGAAACCGCCGCGATCACTGTCAAAACGGCCCTTGAGCTGACGAAAAGCCAGATCAAGGCTCTCCAGTCCGAGACCGTCACCCGGCGTGCCGCTGCTCAAGGTCTTCAGTTGCTTCGTGATGGCGTCGGCGGCCTTCAGCAGCTTGTCGCGATCGTCCTGCCACAAAGCACTGATCTGCGGCACCAGTTCCATCATGCCGGGACGGCCGCCACGACCGCTTTTCGGGAAGTACGTGCCGGCGAAAAACGGTTTCTTCTCGGGCGTCATGACCACGGTCATCGGCCAGCCTCCACTCCCCGTCAATGCCTGGGTAACCGTCATGTAGACGTTGTCGATGTCCGGGCGCTCTTCGCGATCGACCTTAATGCAAACAAAAGCGTCGTTCATCAGCTTCGCGACTTCGTCGTCCTCGAAGGATTCGTGCTCCATGACATGGCACCAATGACAGGTGGTGTAGCCAACGGAGAGGAAAATCGGCTTGTCCTGGTCGCGGGCAACATCGAAAGCAACATCGCCCCACGGATACCAGTCCACGGGATTGCGGGCATGCTGCCGCAGATACGGGCTGGGTTCGAATACCAGACGGTTGAACTCGGCGCCGCCGTCCTTCGGCAGTTTGGCGATATCCTCTTTGGGCGGCAGCGGTATGCGGATATTCTCACCGCCCGCGGAAAATGCAGTCAATGCTGCAATCATCATTATGGCTGTACAGGCAAGACGTCTGAACATGGCAATATCCGTGGATGGGGGGGGAGTAAGGAGTGCAAAGCTCAAGTTAACGTGTCGATAGGGGTTTGGACAGGTACCCAACATGATAAGTTGTATGTCGACACGCTATCGAATAGGGGTTAGATTCCCGCCCTTCCCTTCCTTCTCCTCAATCGTTGTTTCTATTGCTTACATTCCACTTTGGGCAGGCTGTTGAAACTCAGCGTCATCATTCCCGTCTACAACGAACTCGACACGATCATGCAGGTGATCGAGCGGGTGCAGGCGGTCGAGATCGACAAGGAAATAATTGTTGTCAACGACTGCTCTACAGACGGCACTCGCGAAAAGCTCGATGGCCTGGCGACCAGCGACGATCTCAGGATCATCCATCACGACGTCAACCAGGGCAAGGGTGCCGCGATTCGCACCGGCCAGAACGCCGTGACCGGCGACGTAGTCATCATTCAGGACGCGGATTTGGAATACTCGCCGTCTGAGTATCCCAAGATGTTCTATCTCTTCGAACAGGGCAAGGCCGATGTCGTGTTTGGCAGCCGTTATTCCGGTCGCGACCTGCTGGTCGATTCATTCTGGCATTATGCCGGCAACAAGTTTCTGACGACCATGTCAAACGCCTTGGCCAACGTCCATCTCACCGACATGGAAACGTGTTATAAGATGATCCGTGCCGACATTTTCAAGACGATCGAGATCGAGTGCGACTGTTTCGGTTTTGAACCGGAGATCACTGCAAAGTTGGCCAAGTCCAACTGCCGGATCTACGAAGTGCCGATCTCCTACGAGGCCAGGCGTTTTGACGAGGGCAAGAAAATCGGTGTCTGGGACGGTGTCAAGGCGATGTACTACATCGTCAAGTTCAACCTGTTCCGCCGCCAGTGATTTTCGGTTGCAATTATGAGCGTTTTTAACTATCAGGTGGAGATGGAGATCGTTATCAGTGCCAAAAGGTTAACAAATCAATTCAACATGAGGTGTAATCATGTCACGACACAAACATAGCATTTCGTCTCTTGTTCTCATCGCTCCACTGCTTATCACATCGTGCGCAACTACAGTCTCATACTACGGCGAAAAGCTCACGGCCGCGGAGGTCGGAACGGTCCGGCTCCATCTGGACGATAGCCAGGACAATTCGGAACTGCGGGACAATCAGTTCCTCAAGGACAAGATCCTTGCAGCCGTCACAGCGAAACTGCAGGAGCGTGGGATCACCGCCGTCAGTGGTCTACGCGCCAAAGACGCGGGTGTGACGCACGTTCTCATCCTGAATTCTGGAGGCGTGTCAAAGCACACCGGAGTTAGGCCAGTGACAACAACGCAGAACTATCAAAGTGGTATCAACGCCCAGGGCCAGGCGTATAGCTACAGCACGCCAAAGGTGTCCGGTGGCGGCACGTATAGTGTCACTTTGGTCAATGTCACCGCGGGGCTCTACTCTGTCGATGGCAACGGGGATCTGACCGAGGTGTGCCGGTCGTACGCCAAGGGGGACGGGCAGAACTTGCTGGAGCAGCGGCTTCGTTCAAGCGTAGTTGTCCCGAACAAGCAACTGAAGGAGCGCTACATCAGAGTGTTTACCGATGCCGCGTCGTCAGTGTTCCAGGTCAGGCGGTAGGATCGCCACGGCTCATGCGCGCTGGTCCACGTTTTGACGAGGGCAAGAAAATCGGTGTCTGGGACGGTGTCAAGGCGATGTACTACATCGTCAAGTTCAACCTGTTCCGCCGCCAGTGATTTTCGGTTGCAATTATGAGCGTTTTAAACTATCATAATGGATGTTGAAAGGCCTCACTATGCGCATATTTATTTCCATGCTGACTGTCCTTTTTGTTGCAGCGACGTTATCCGTCGCCCAGGCAGCAGATTCCGCAACCGACCTGTTGGCAGACGAAAAAAAGCTGGTGACCGAACGCTTGACGGAGAAGCCCGATACCGTCATCCTGGCGGTCGACGGCATGTGCTGCCGTACATGTGCGCTCGGGATCGGCAAGAAGGCGTGCCAGCTCGAGTTCGTCGATACCGCAGCGCTGCCGCCTACGGGCGTCCACATCGATCGCGCCAATTCATTGCTGACAGTGGCGGTCAAGAAAGGTGAGGTTGTCAACGTTGCATCGCTTGCCGAAGCAATCCGCAAGGCCGGATTCAACCCGGTACGTTTTTACCAACTGGTCGAAGGCAAGAAGCTGACTATTGAAACGATCGCTGCGACCGAAAAGAAATAAGATTAGCTCTCCCGGCCGAATCGTCCGGACGATTCCCGCGCCACGCGTCGGGAAAGTCGTTCTGCTTTTGGCGATTCTATCCAGAAGCGCCGCCGGCGATCAACCGGTCATGAATGAGGTGCCACGCTGGCAAGGCGGCTACGGGGTTCAGCTATTCATCGAACAGCGCTGGTCGGACAACCTCATGTCCGGCAGCACCGAGCTCGACAATCCCGCGGGCCTGTACGAGAACAAGCAGATCACCCATCTGGAAGCCGTATATACCTTCAAGCCGTGGTTGCGCATTACCGGAAAACTCCCTTACATCCGCCAATGGCGTCGACAAGCCGACCCCGGTGGCGGCACCAGCACCGAGCGCAATGACGGCTTCAACGACCTGACGCTGGCCTTGCCGATTCGCAAGTACACCAATGGCTGGGGATACTCCGGACACGTCGGCATCGTGCCGCAGATTCGTCTGCCCGTCAGCGAGGACTCCGGAGACTACCCGGTCAGCGACGGGACGACGGATTACGGGTTCTCGGTGACGTTCGAACGCGAAACTGCTGTCTACATTGTCAGCACCGCCGCGACATACTGGTGGGAGCAGGGCCGCAGCACCGAGGAGACAGGATCGATCGACATCGATCTGGGCTGGAACTTCAACGACTATGGGGCGTTGCATTGGGAAACGGAACTGGAACGCGAACGTGGCGGCGGAAAATGGCTGGCCACAGGTCCGACGCTATTCTGGAATTTCAACGATGTCGCCATGGCGCGTATCGAGTATAAGCAGGTCATCGATGAACGCGTCGCCGACATCGGTTTCACGCGCGGCAACACCTTGCGTGTCGGTGTGGGGGTAGTCTTTTAGCAGTCCCAACGCCGGTGTGAATGTATGATGACCCGGTCTTGCTGAAAGTCGCGAGTTCTCCTCGCAGTCTTATATGAACCGCAGTCTGTTACGGTTGTCGAACCTACCGTCGCTGAATCAAATTGCGTGACACATGGTATATTGGCCGCTGATCGGAGTGCATCGAGTCGGTACGCCATCATCTCGCCAGTGCGGCAAATCGCCATAAGTAAGTCACCGACTACAGCAACGATGGTTATGCCGCCAACAATAAAACACCGGGTTGATACCGGATTTTTTGCCATTTTCATGCCGTACCCGTGGCAGAACATTATCAATTTTTTGTATTCACCCGGTTGAGAATCATATTTTCTGTCGCTTGAGCAGGCAACTTAGCCTGGATACGTCACACGCACTTCACCCATCCCAACCTGTAAGTCTATGAATCTTGACCCGACCCAGATGGCCGACTGGCAAATTGCCGAGGCGGCCGCATCGAATATGCGATCAACGGCAGAACTGGCCGAAGCCCTAGGGTTGACCAGCGACGAGGTCATCCCGATGGGTCGGCACTTGGCCAAACTTGATTACGCGCGGATTCTCGATCGCATCGGCGACCACTCGAACGGTAAGTTGGTCAACGTCACGGCAATCACACCGACACCGCTGGGCGAAGGCAAGACAACGACAACTATGGGTCTGGTCCAAGGCCTCGGCCGACTCGGTAAGCGGGTGGTGGGCACTGTCCGGCAGCCCAGCGGCGGACCGACCTTCAACGTCAAGGGCTCGGCTGGCGGCGGCGGGCTCGCGCAGTGTATCCCGTTGACCGAGTTGTCGTTCGGGCTAACCGGTGACATCGACGCGATTAACAACGCCCACAACCTCAGCATGGTGGCGTTGAACGCCCGCATGCAGCACGAGCGCAACTATGACGATGCCCGTCTGGCGCGCAGCAATCTCAAACGTCTCGACATCGATCCCGAGCGCGTGGAGATGCAATGGGTCATCGACTTCTGCGCCCAGGGCCTGCGCAACATCACGATCGGACAGGGCGGCAAGATGGATGGCTTCGAAATGCCGTCCGGCTTTCAGATCACGGTGTCGAGTGAAGTCATGGCAATCCTGGCGGTATCACGTAATCTGGCGGATCTGCGCCGGCGCATGGGCCGCATTGTGATGGCCTACGACCGCAGCGGCAATGAAGTGACCACGGCCGATCTGGAAGTCGACGGCGCGATGACCGCGTGGATGCTCAAAGCCATCAACCCGACGCTGATGCAGACGCTCGAAGGACAGCCCATACTGGTGCATGCCGGACCATTTGCGAACATCGCGATCGGCCAGAGTTCGGTCATCGCCGACCGACTCGGCGTCGCCATAGCAGACTACACGGTGACCGAAAGCGGTTTCGGCGCAGACATTGGCTACGAAAAATTCTGGAACCTCAAATGCCGCACGTCTGGCATCAAACCGGACGCCGTGGTCCTGGTCGCAACGATTCGGGCACTCAAGATGCACGGTGGCGGCCCCAAGGTGAAGCCCGGCCTCAAGCTCGACCCGGTGTATTCCATGGAAAACCTCGAACTGCTCGAGAACGGCTGCGCCAACCTGATCGCCCACATCGAAATTGTCCGGCTCAGCGGTATCCAGCCGGTGGTCTGCATTAATCATTTCCATACCGACAGCGACGCGGAAATCGCCCTGGTCCGGCGTATCGCCGAAGCGGAAGGCGCCCGGGTCGCGGTATCGAAACACTGGCTCTCCGGCGGCGCCGGTGCCGAGGAACTGGCCAACGCCGTCATCGAAGCGTGCGAGCAGCCGAACGAGTTCAACTTTCTGTATAGCCTCGAAACGCCGTTGCGCGACCGGATAGACCGGATCGCCCGTGACGTTTACGGGGCGGACGGCGTCAGTTACAGCGACACAGCGCTGGCAACGGCAAAGGCGCTCGAGGCGAACCCGGAGAATCACAAGATGTCGACCTGCATGGTAAAAACGCACCTGAGCCTGAGCCACGATCCGGAGCTCAAAGGTCGGCCGCGCGGATTCACGCTGCCGATCCGTGATTTCCTGGTGTTTAAGGGCGCGGGCTTTATCGCACCGGTGGCAGGCGACATCAAGCTGCTGCCAGGAACGGCATCGAATCCGGCCTATCGCAATATTGACGTCGATGTAGACAGCGGGCAGGTGCGCGGTTTGTTCTAACCGGTTGCGCGGGTAGGTCCGCGTCCCACCGGACGTGCCGGACTTTTATCAAAAGTGGCAGAGATCTTCAGATATGTGGTTGAAAAGTGACCGGAAATATTTATTTTAGCTCCGTAGTCGGAGGGAAAGTACCGGGGTGCCCAGCAACTCCAGTTTGGCGACGGACTGCAGCCAGTCAAGGTCGCTTGCACTTGCAACACGCAGATTGTCGGTCGCGTCATTTAATCAACCTTGGGAAAAAGTATGGCTGAAGAAACAGGACTCGCGGAACAAGAATTGACGGAGCGTCTCGCAGCGCTCGAAATCAAACTGGCAGAGAACCAGTCGCTGCGCGTGAAGCAGCGGCGGCTGGGCAGATGCGGCGCTTTGGTGGTGCTTGTCCTGCTCTTGGTGTTTGTCGGCCGGCTGAGCTGCTGGCTGAATAGCTACGCGAAGAGCTACGATTTCGACAGCCTGCGCGATCAACTCATGGTTGAGTGTAAAGACTTGGTCCAACCCGAACTCAATTCGTTTGTCGACGAACTGCGACAGGACGTCGTGCCAAAATTCGCGGCAAAGGTCATCACCGAATTCAAGGAAAACCTGGACGAGATTGAACAGAAGGCTAACGACATGGGCAAAAACCTCGAAAAACACGCCCGGGAACAGGTTGCTGATCAACTGCTCGGTTCGATGATATCCAGCATGGACGTGAGCGCGGACCAGCTTGCGGAAATCGTGCCGGACTTTGCCCCGGACGAACTCAAGAAGTACTCCCGCACAATGGAAAGCGTGATGCTCGAAGACATGACGACGTTTGTGACCGAACGCTACGCTCGAGTCAAGGCGAGCCTCGACGGCCTCTCAAGCACCCTCGATAGCATGGTGGAAGACGGTGCAATTTCAAATGAACGCAGAGAGGAACTGGAGAATGATCTGATCGGCGGCATTCTCGAACTGATCATGTACGAGGTCCAGCCAGGTCTGGGCCGCGAGCCCGTCGTGGCAGCAGAAGAGGCAACTGACAATGAGTAATCCAGCAGAACGCGTTCAAGCACTGGAAGAGATGATCGAGACGCAGGGAAAGCATATCCGGCGGGGGATAAAAACCGTGGCTTGGATTTATGCTATCCTGATCATCATCGTGCTGGCGTACACCACATACGTCTACCATTTCATCACCGGCATTGTCGAGGAGCAGACGACCGAGGAGCAGGTAATCGCATATACTCGCAGTTGGTGCGCAACTGAGTTGCCGAAGCACCGAGAGACCGCAGTGAAAAAACTGCGAGAGGAGTCGGACGTGTGGTCGAAGGACCTGGTCGCCGCCGTAATCAACATGATACCAACTCTCGAACAGCGACTCAAAGGTCACACCGACATGGCGATCACATCGATGATGGTCGAACTCAACAGGGAAGTGATGCCGGCCTTTAAGAAACAGCTCGAAGCCAGTGCGATGACCGTCAAGCAAAGCTGGGGCGATCTCAGCAACGAGGCATTCATGAAAACGATCTCCGAAATGTACTTCGAGACGATGGCCAAAGAATTGGATGTCTATTGGGATCAGCACTTCGTCACGGAACTCGAGACGTTCCAGAAGAAACTTCACAACATCACAGCTGAGGGCAAGGCAGTGACCAAAAAGCAGGATGCGCAACGTCGCGTGCTGGTCAGCTGGGCCGCCCTGAGCAAAGGTGGCGATTCGGGAAAATCCGAAGTGTTCGCAGCGTTACTCGAGCGAGTCAAGAACGAGATGTCCCAGTTCTTGCCGGCAAAGCCGAAACAGGACTGAACCGCCCCCCCCACTCACCGTAGTCGGGCTTGTACCTGACAAGCCCGGCTATGAAGAGTTCGCCTGCAAATTTGTTCGCTTCCGATGTGCCGTTTGATCCACGACAGCTGCCGTTCTATTACGGCTGGATTATCCTGCCGATTGCGGTACTCGCCATAGCCGCGGGCTTGACCGGACAGACGGTCGGGTTCACTCCATTCACGGAACCGCTGCTGGCAACCAGCGGCCTGTCACGCACTGCCCTCACCCAGTGCTATTGCATCGGCACGATACTGGCCGGCATTCTGCTGCCACATGGCGGGCGCCTGGTTGATCGATTCGGCTGCCGCCGCTTCATGTGCATCGCCATCGTCGGAGTCGGCCTCGCCATGGTCTACCTGTCACTGGTGCCGACCACTGTCGGTCGCCTGGCGAAGATTGTACCCGTAGCCGCCGCGTGGATGCTGGCGCTGACCATCGGCATTGCCTTCCTGCGGTTTTTCGGGCAGGGTATGCTATCGGTTGTCAGCAACACGCTGATCGGCCGCTGGTTCGAGAACCGGCGAGGCCGCGCCGTCGCGGCGCTGAGCATTTGCAACGGGATCATGTTCAACTCGGCGCCGATCGTCATCTACGGTATCACCCAACACCTGGGCTGGCGCGGCGCGTGGCTGTGGCTCGGGTTGGCGAGCTGCACCCTTTTGCCGGTTGTCGCCTGGCTGTTCTGCCGGGACAGCCCCGAGACCTGCGGTATCGTTGTCGACGGCCAGGCAGATGACACCGGCGCCAACGGCGAACCTCCCGGCATCACCGTCGCGGCAGCGGTACGCACATTAGAATTCTGGACAGTCGTGATAGTCTCCGCAATATTCAGTTTGATGATCACCGGGTTCACGTTCCATCTCGTTGCGATCGGCGCGGAGGCGGGGGTCAGCGAGCAAAAAGCACTGCTCATCTTCATCCCGGCGGCGTGCATCTCGATTCCTGCGGGGTTCGCTATTTCATGGGTCAGTGACCGTCTGGGAATCAAACGGGTTATGCTGATCATGTGCACGGCACAATTGCTGTGCTACGCAGCATTGGGCTTCCTGCATCTGCGTGCCGGCTACGTCCTGAGCATCATGGGGCTCGGCCTTTCCGGTGCGTGCATGGGACCGGTCATGACGCTGTCGATGCCCGCTTTCTTTGGGCGCCGCCATCTCGGTGCGATCCAGGGAAAGTACCAGTCGTTCATGGTCTTCGCCAGTGCCGGAGGCCCACTGTATTTCGCCCTCGTCGAACATGTCACCGGGACATTCCGCGATGCGATGTTGTACGCCCTTGTCGTACCAGCCGTGGGATTCGTATTGACTATGAAGTTGCAAGACAGGAGATATTGACACACCGACAGATTGAACATCGACGTCCCTCTATTATCATATTAGGTCGCAGCAAATCGCCTTGTACCCTGACAATGCAGACTAACCCAAGACTGGAACCTTCCCAATGCCCAAGCTCACAGTAGGCCTCGTCGGCGCCGGCATGATCTCCGCCGATCACGCCACCAGCCTGTCATTGATACGTGACGTCGGCCAACTAACTATTTACGATATCGCCCCCGATCGGGCCAGTGCCGTAGCCGCGAAACACGGTGCCGGGACTGCGCCATCGCTAGATATCCTGATTGACAACTGCGACCTCATCTGGATCGCTACGCCGACGGCTTTTCACAAGCCGGTTGTCGCCGCTGCCTGCAACAGAGGCAAAGCGATATTCTGCGAAAAGCCACTGGCCCACACCGCTACCGACGCCCGTGCAATCGCCCGACTGGTGAAGGCCGCCGGCGTCCCGTTCTTCATGGGCCACAGCGGTCGCTGGGGCAGACCCTTCCAGAACATGATCCGACTGGTTGACAACGGCACGCTGGGCGAGCCCACACTGGTCTGGTCGACCCGCCGGGGCTACCTCGAACGCTCGTCGCCCGCCGCCGCGCCATGGCGCTTCACTGATACCGACAGCGGTGGCGTCATTGTCGAACTGGGCGTGCACGAGATTGATTTCATTCAATGGGCCGGGGGCGACTGGCAGTCGGCTGCCGCTCTGGGGACATCAAAAACCTTGGCACCGGGCAAGTATCAGGACAGCGTCGTGGCTCTCGGTCAGCTTGCCGGCGGTGCCGCCGCGCAACTCAACCTCTCTTGGGCCGACCCACACTACCTCTGGCAACGCGGTATTAGCGGGACGGAAGGCTCGCTATCGTGGTGTGACAGCGCCTACAGTGACATCGTGCATCATCGTCCCGGCAAGGCACCGCGGATTGTCAAAAGCGGTGATTGGCGGCATCCAAAGACCGGCGAGAACCTGAGTATCCGCGAACAGAACCGCGGTGTCGTGCGCTCACTGATCAACGGCCAGGACTTTCCCATAACCATCGACGACGGTGTTGCCGCGATCGAGGCCGCGACGGCAATCTACAAGAGTACGCTATCGGGCAGGACAACCAAGCCCAAACAGAGAAGCTAAAACCGCAATGGCAACAAAAAAGAAAAACAATCGATCAGCTCCACTCGGCATCGGCATCATCGGTTGCGGGTTGATGGGCGACATCCACGCGGACTGTTACACGCGCAACCGCAACAGCCGCATAGTGGCTACGTACAATCCAACCCATGCCAAGGCACTGGCACTGGCAGAAAAATACGGCGGTACCGCCTGCGTCGATATCAATGAACTGCTGGCAAGCCCGGCGGTCGATGCGGTCGCCATCTGCAGCCCACAGGTCGCGCACCACGAGCAGATCGTTGCCGCATCACGCGCCGGCAAGCATATCTTCTGCGAGAAGCCCGTGGCGCTGACGGCTGCAGAACTGGACAACGCCGAAGCTGTTGTCGCCAAGCACAAGGTGACGTTCATGACCGGGCACCAGCTGCGTTTCCATCCGGTCATCACCGCCGTGCAAAAAGCGATGCCAAGACTCGGTCCGATCTATCACGTCGACTTCGAATGGTGTTTTCGGATCGACGCCCATGAGGGCCGATGCTGGGAAAGCTACCGGCAGGGTGGCTTCTTCATGGAACTCGGTTGCCACGCAACGGACCTCGCCGGCTGCCTGCTCGGAAAAGTCGCGCATGTCAGCGGTCATACGCTTCGACTCAACCCGAAACGCATTACCGAAGACTATACGAATGTGCTGCTGCAGTTCGAAAGCGGCGCTGTCGCGCAGATTCTGGTGAGCGCCAACCATCGCACCAAGCGCCAGGGCATGCTGCGCGGTCGAGTCGTCGGCGATCGCGGCCGCATCGATTTCACGGTGTACCCGTACAAACGCTCTTTCAACGAAGCAACGCTGACCATCGATCACGGCAAGAAGGTCTTCGTGCCGGACACGACAACGAGGAAACTACGGATTCCCAACCTACCGTCACCGTCGGAGGTCTATCCAGGATTTTTCGATGTCTACGATCGCCAGGCAGCGGCGTTCATCGAATCGGTGAAAACCGGCACACCGCCGCCGTGCACACTGGCGGACGGGCGGCAAGCCATCGAAGTGGTACTGGCCACCTACCACACGCAAAACCAGGCGACCCGCACGCAGAATTTTGTTAAACGACCGAAACGTTATCTCTCGAATGCCAACAGCCATCCGCTGCTCAGCAACTGAGTGTCGACCTACTGCAGGAACTGCTTCACATGACGCCGCTAAACATCCTCGATATCGCCCAGACCTTCGTCGACGACTATATCGTCGCGGACACCCAGGGACTCGAACGCCGGTTCCATGGCGCGACAAAAGTCGACGGCCCGGTCATTGCAAAAACGCTCGAGTGCGAATCAGAGATGTTCTTCGTGGTCAGCGTTATCCGGACCAGTCCGGACGGGCCGTTCCGGATGTGGTACGGTTGTCACCAACCCGGCGCCGGGCAACCGGTACATACAGCGGTGTCCGATGACGCCGTGACCTGGGAGAAACTCCCGACACGGCCGGACGGCAGCAACCGCATCTCCTTCGACGACGGGACAATCGTTTCGGATACGAGCTGCGCCTTTTTCTACGATCCGGATGACGAACCGGCACGCCGCTACAAAATGATCCACTACAAGCCGAGTTACTACCTGTCTTACTCCCCCGACGGTATTGTGTGGACACCGCACAGCGATCAGCCGGTGTGGGCCAACGGCTCAGGCGACGGGCTGGAAGAATGTTTTTTCTTTCTCAAGGACGAGCGTCTCGGCAAGTATCGTGGCTACATGCGCATCTGGCAGGAGCGCCATACGATCCGGCGGCTGGGATTGGGTGAAAGCGATGACCTGACCGAGTGGACAGGGCCGGAGGTTATTTGGTCGGCCCCGCCCGAGTACGGGGTCGGCGCGCAGATCTACGGCATGCTGGTGCACCCCGAGGACGGCGTTTATTGGGGCGTCCCCTGGATGTTTTACACCAGCGAGCCGCTGAATCGACGGGACCAGCAGACGATCAAGCTGAAACTGGCGTTCAGCCGGGACGGTATCGACTGGCAATCGGTCTTCGCCGATGAAGAGGTCGTGAGCCTGGGCGAGCCCGGCGCCTTCGACGGCGAGATGATGCACACATACTGTCCGGTTGTATCGGTTGGCGACAAACGCCTGCTGTACTATGACGGACACCCCGACAAGCACGATGCGCAGAAGAGCCAGGGGCCGGGCGGCATCGGCCTGGCAACCTTTCGCAAAAACGGTTTCGTCTCTCTGCACGCCGACGACGAAGGAATCGTGCTGACGAAGAGGTTTCTATTCAAGGGCAACGCCCTGCAGATCAATGCGAAAACCGCGGACAGCGGCAGTGTCGAGGCTGAGCTGCTTGCCGACAACGGCGCCAACCTCAACGGCTATCGCTACGAGGACATGGATATTTTCACTGGTGACGCAACGGATGCGCCGCTGTCGTGGAACGCCAGCAGTGACCTGAGCGCAATCACCGGGCAATACATCATGCTGAGACTGCGACTGCGGCAGGCGGATGTTTTTTCGTTTCGCGCCGCCGGCGACCAGCAACTGTTCGAAAGCGACAGCCGGCCGCAGCCGATCAACTGCGGCATGTGCGCCACGGTCCCAGTCATCGACGGCAAGCTGGACGACAACTGCTGGCAGGACTTCGATCACTCGGGTGTCGCCGAGGACTTCGTAACCTTCGAGCGCCTGGAACCGGCGCCCGTCGCGACTCGCGCCATGTTCACGCGCGATGAGATCCACCTGTATATCAGTGTGGATTGTGAAGAACCCCTTATCGACAAACTGGTGACGAACCGCGAGGAGAACGAGCCGGAATTCCACTTCGATCAGGACGACACAGTCGAATTCCGGCTCAACGCGCCGCAGCACGGAACGTTCTTCAATCAGGTGTGCGTCAATGCCGCAGGCAAACGTTCGCAGGCCTGGTTCAGCGTCGATGAAGGCGGCAGCCGGATGGTGCCGGGCGCCGAGTGGAAGGCTGCCGTCTCACAAGTCGGCGGGCATTGGTACGTGGAAATCGCCGTGCCCTGGACGGCACTCAACGTCGAGCCGCCGGCAACCGGCGACAAATGGATGGTGAATGTCATTCGTCACCGCAACACCGATGGCTACCAGATCTCCTCCTGGTCCTGCCTGTTCGGCGGCGCCCACAGCAATGACCTGAGCGGGACCTTGCTTTTCGCTTGACGGCGGGCCGGTCCACAGGTGCACCAGCAGTATAGCGAAATTCTTGCGGAGCTGGCCGCAAACGCCCCGATGCCCAATTTCGAAACGCGACAGCGGCGCACGTTTAATACTGAGATGCCAGTCGATTACGACGCGGAGACGTTTGTCCGCAACCGGGAAGGCTGAGCAGTGCCCCTGTCATACCACTAATCAAAGAACGACTTGAAGTCGAGATCTTCGGTGTCTTCGTCAATAGCGTCGTCGAATCTGATTTCGTTGTCGCTGTCGGAATCGTCGTCTTCGGGTTTGTCGCCGTCATCGCCGCCGAAGCCCCAGTCGGTGCCGAGCCGCTTCTTGCCCTGGCCAAGCGGCCGGGAAACGTGCCCGCCTCCGCCGTCGCTCGGCAGATACCGGTAGTAGACCTGCAGTTGCAGCAGGCACAGTGTCGTGGCAAAGACGCGGCCTTCAGCACCCTTGAAGTGGCCGCCCTCGACCGTCCAGTAGCCGTCCGGATGCTGGTGATTCATCAGTTCAGGCTGAAAAACCTTGTTCCATTTTTTCCAGCGATAGCCGCCGGCGTTGAATACCGCCTGGGTATCATAATACCAACCGTACAGGCTACCGGAGGAATTGTTGAACTTGTAGCCCGGCAGCCGCTCGATCAAGATCTTGCCGACAGCGGTCTCGGAAAATGCGTTGCGGCGGCTTTCGAGCAGTTGCAGAATGAGGGCCCCGACGCCGCTCATGTTTGAAGGCTCAGCGTTCTGGGCTGGTTTGGAGCTGTAGCCGAAATGGCCCTGGTTGTAGGTAACGTTGCGTACGAAATTAGCGGATTTCTTCATGGCCTGCTTGATGCCGGAGACCTCGCTGCCAGCGTTGTAGCCGGCTTTCAGCGCCTGACACTGCCAACCGACCACCGAAAGATCCCAGCGCTCGCCCTTGGCATAGGCGTAGTCAAAGCCGCCGCTGTCCTGTTGCCCAGCGATAATATGCTTGAGACCGCGGTCCATCGCTTCGCGGGCAAAGCCAACATCCAGTGAGCTGTCCCGGGTCATACCACAGGCTTCAGCGATCGCATAGGTAGCTATACCGTTCTTATACGCATCCGAACGACCGTTAACGACCGGAACCCTGGGGGCAAGCCACCGCATGGCACGTTCGACAGTGTCGCCGAATTCTTCGGCTATCGGTGTTTCGCCGTGCGCCAAAAAACACAACAGTGCCATACCCGTATACGCTTCATCATGCCATGAGCCGTCGGGCGCCTGCACCTTCTGCAACCATCGCAAGGCCCGCATGATCGCGTCCTCGCCGGCCGGGTCGCCACCGAACTTCTTGCGCAGCGCATCACGTCCCCCAGCCGATCTGCCGCCGAACGGCCCCTGGCCAACAACCGCGGCGGCACCGATCCCGCCTATCGCCCCTGCGGCATTACCGCCGACATCGGCATTGTTGCCGCCACCCAGCCCCTGTACCCAGTCGAGATTCGGCTTGGCCTGCTCGACAACGGCCACCTCGGGCGCCGGCTCACCGATGACTTCAGCATTCAGTAGATCTGCCATATTGAATTCTTCCGGTACCGGCGGCTCCTCGAACACTTGATCGACCATCTGCTCGAAAGCTTCGCTCACATCCTCAGCGTCGTCCGGAACGTCGAACTCGGCTTCCGGCGGCGTTTCGTCCTGCTCGGGCTCAGTTTCGTCCTCTTCCGCGACCAGGTCCGGCTCCAGCTCGACATGCGGCAGCGGTTCCATCGAGACTTCGATTTCGACCGACGGCGACTTGTACGGCTTGCCGACCATCAGCAGCACCAGCGTACCGATAAGGCCGATGTGAATCAAGACTGACAGGAACGGCCCAGTCAACGACTCGCGCAGGCTGTGATGGCGATATTGTCTTTCGGCCGCCGTAACCTGGTGGCCATATTCGGTTAGTTCGTGTTTCTGTTCTTCCACGGATTAGATTAGCCGGATAGGTTGGTAGGAATCTCGTCTCAGCAGAATCGATTCCGCAAATTTGCCGCCGCCCGTGACAATCGCGACAATTTCTCGAACGCCTCGTCAATCGACGGCGGCTCGCCATAATCCGGCGCGAAACCACAGTCCGGGTTCAGGGCGATGCGTGACGGATCGATGATCGCTGCACCAGCAGCCCCAATCGCCTCGATCTCCTCGACCTCCTGGAACTGTGCCCCCCGCACGTCGACCACTCCCATGCCGACCCCAAGGCCATCCGGCAGGTATTCCAGGTCATCGGGTATGCCCGTGCCTTTATAGGCGAACTCCAGATTGACTCGGTCGATCTTTGCGTCCTTCAGGAACGGCAGGATCGGCTTGTAGTCGCCAATCACATCGCTTCGACGCTTGCAAACGCTGTGGCAGCAATGCAGGTGCACTTCCACGGGCAACGCCGCCGCGATCTCATTGACCGCATTGATCGCCTGCGGCGCCTGCCGGTCAATGTCCCAGTCCCGTTTCAAACGGTCGTCGTGACTGTCGGAGCTATCGGTCAGCGAACGGTCGCAGAGATAGGTCAGAGCCGGGTCGTCGAGCTGTATGACATCGATGCCGGTCTGTGCCAGAGCTTCCGCCTCGAGTGTCAGCAGCTCGGTAAGATGCTCGATATAATGCTCCATCGTCGGGTACGCATCCGTGCTGAAATCCTCGTGCCACTTGCGGATCGCTATCAGGAACGGGGAAGGCAGGGCGTACTTCGTATGGCGGTCGGTGTTTTTGACCAGGAACTCGGCGTCTTCAGCGAACAACGGCTCGCCGCCCTGCATTCTGCTGTTGCAGACGAGTGTGCGCCGGGTCTCACCGTGGGACTGAAATTCACGGAGCGGCTCATGCCCGCCAACGCGCAACAGAAACTCGTCGAGATAATGAACGCGCCGCCACTCACCGTCGCTGATCACATCGATACCGGCCTGCTCCTGCACGCGGATGGCGAAAACCACCATCTCGTCCATAATCCGACTGTATTCGTCCGCAGCGATCGAGTCGCGACGATCGACCAGGCTGCGTACCAGTTGCGGGCGTGGCAGCGACCCAATGACTTGCGTATAGAATGACGGCAGTGCTTTCATTCGTTCAGAAATCATCAGAATCTCCAGTTAGAGTTAGTGAAGTGTGGTAGCCAGGCCCCGTTAGGCATGATCCTCGAATTCCTTGTGAAGTGCCTCCAAGCCCTTGTATTGACGGGTAAAACCACAACGCGACGCCGCGTTCATCATCAGCAGAACCTTTCCTTGTGCTTTTGCAGGGAGGTTTCATTGCCATCGATGTCGACGATCTTGTGATCGTAAATGGAAACTGCTGAGAGTTGAACGTTGGTTGCCATGATGATCAGGGAAATCAGTGCTTTCATGCTGGTGCGCATAATGATCCCCTCGGTTTCAAGATTCGGCGGGTTTCGGAGCCGCTTCGTTTTTCTGCCCTTCTTGCTTTTCCTCGCTTCCCTTTTTTTGCACTTCCACGTGAATTTCAGATCGTTTGAAGAAGCCTGGAACAAAGGGGCTGTTCCAATATACGCCATATGGGGCCGAGACAGCCTCGTATTCCGTATTTCGCGAAAGCCAATTCTCCAGTTTTGCCTCGTATCGCTTGAATCGGCTGTTGGTGTAGCTTCCTCTGATGCCGATCGAAACGACGGTGAGGGCGCTCATGTTCCTGACTTTCACTCCATCCGAAGAGGCGAGCTTTTTGGCGACGTCCTTCCTGCCCAGGAAAAATCTCATCCTGCCTGGCTTCATCTCGGCCTCGACTGGTATGGTCATGGCCACCTCGTTCTTGCTTATGTAGCGAAACAGGGTACGAAACAAATTGTTGTCACCTTGGAAATATGGGCTCTTGGTGGTCGCTTCCAAAGCGATTCTCCCCGGGATTTCCTTTAACTCGATTTTATCTACCCTGGTCTTTTCGTACATGGTTTCGTATGCGGTGGTGACCATGGGCAGCAAGAAAATTGGAAACGCGCGCCAAATTTTTTTCATACATTCATCCTCGGCGTGGCTTGAGCTCGAGCAAGCAAATTGCAGCATGGGTTTCTTCTGCTCCACTTGACCCAGCCAAGTCGGCTTGACCTTAATCAGTTGTTGGAATCGATGATTTTTGACTAGCTATTTCCTCATGCCAGTTTTGAGCCAAATACAAGCCTTCCCGGTTTCCCGCAAGAAACTTTGGGATTTTGTGTCCACTCCCCTGAACCTAAACCGGATTACGCCCCCTCGACATGGCGTTTGAAATCATCGGGGAAGTTCCCGAAAAGACTTTTCCCGGTCAGTTGATCGAGTATCGCCTCAAGATACGGGTGTTGGGCAGAACCCGCTGGGTGACTAAGATCACGGAGGTGAAGAAAACTATTTCCTTCGTCGATCGGCAAAGCAAGAGTCCTTACAAGTCATGGGTTCATCAACATTTCCTGGAGGATATCGGTGAAGTCACCAAGATTACGGATGAGATTCATTACCTCATGCCATGTGGCCTATTTGGCCAACTGGCCCATCTGCGATTCGTCTGGGTACGCATCCCCTCTTTCTCTTGATCCTCTTCGAGCTCCTCATCCCGCTTCTTCCCAGGTTTCAACAGAAAAATTGGTAGTACAAGTTGCCGATAATCTGGCCGGTGCGGAGCGAATATACAGACGGTTTAAGAACCGCGAAGTTGCCGGCAAGCAGCCTCGCAGCTATTACCAGGACGGGCATGACGAAGTCCCATTCCACAGCGGAATTGTCGTAACAACCCCCAACGTATCAAACTGGACAAAGCCCCCGTCTACTGGGAGCAAGGAAGCGCGTAACAACTTGAATTATCTGACATCCCCCCCCCCATGGTTTTTATTTTTTTATCTTAATGATGAATGCCTTATAATACAAGACACGCGGAAACAAGGTGGGAAAGGTTCCCATTTCGCAATAACGTAAGGCGTCGGAACCGCAGCCGACACCCTTCGCCCCTGGCGGAAGCAGAACGGATCAGACAGGTCAATCATGAAACAGGCAACGTTTAACATCTGTCGCGCGTGCACCGCTACGGCATTACTGAGTTTTCTGGTCACCGGTTGCGTGACCATGGCGGTTAAGGAAAAGCCGACATCGACGGAGACGGAAAAGCAGGCAGCGGCGCCGGTCGATACACAAATCTGGCGGCGTGCGGAAGCAACGCGACCGCCGCTCGACAAGATCCGTCGGGTACGGGCCGGGTTGCCGGATTCACTGCAGAAACTGGCGCTGCAACTGCGCGATGACGATGTCCACAAGCGGCGGCAGGCCGCGTACATCGCCGAAGCATTGTTGACCCGGGCACGCGGTTGCCTGCCCGACCTTTTGCTGGTCGCAGTCGATGAGAAGGATCCAGTCAGCCGCGCCATCATGGTACGGGCCATTGCCAATATCGGTGACGCATCCGAGGAGACACTGACTGTGCTGCGACAGATGTTCCGCGACGAAGAACACGCCGTCGTGCTTGTTTACCTGGCCGGTGCCGTCGCGTTACTGGATCTGGGCAGCGACCAGCAGGTTGCCGAGGACTGGCTGGCGCGCACGGTCATGCTCAGCGACGACCCGGAGTCGGTGCCCGAGCGCACCGGGGATTTCTGGGAACAGTGCTGGGCAGCCATGTACATGATCGGCAAGCTTTCCGACCAGGCGTCGCGATTCGTTCCGGTGCTCGAGCATTTCGGTGATGTCGAGGATGTGCCGACGTTTGTGGAGCGCCAGGTAGGCTTTACGCTGGCACGGCTTCAGCAGTAAAAGCAGCCGTTCCACGCCCGCCATTACGTTTTCTTCACGGAACAGAAATGCGGACAGACTCAAAGACGGACGTTTTTTGAGGTGGTTGAGTTTCTGCCAAACGAAACTAACGTACGCGGCTCTTTAACACTCTCTCTCTACGACGGATGACCACGCATGTCGCTACCTCTGCGCCGCATGTCCCGCGAGTGGGCACTGCAACTGCTTTACCAACTTGATCTCGGCAGCGACGAGCCGGATGATGCGGTTTTCGCAGCATTCTGGCAACAACTGCGTGACTCCGGTACTAAACTGCGGGATAAGGAGTGGACTCGTACGACAACGTGGGCCGAGGCACTCGTTCGCGGCGTCCGGCAGGAGTACGAATTCATCAACGGCCTGATCGCCGGCTACGCCCAGCACTGGAACTTCGACCGCATTCTGGCAATCGACCGCAATATCATGCGCCTCGCGGCTTACGAAATGTATTTCTGCGAGGATATTCCGCCGGCAGTCAGCATCAACGAAGCGATCGAACTGGCCAAGGCATTTGGCGACCCGGAATCCAGCGCCTTCGTCAACGGCATTCTCGATCGCATACACAAAAGCCGCGAAACAGTTTAGCCAGAAGAGAACCGGCTGCATCCATGTCAATTTTCGATAAATTCAAAAGCGGCCTGCAGCGAACCAAGACGATGCTGGCCCACAATATCCAGACGATCGTCACGGGTACCAACGAGTGGAACGCCGAAACATACGAACGGCTCGAAGCCGCCCTGATCGGGGCCGACCTCGGCGTGAACGTCTCGACAAAGCTGGTGGCGAGCATCCGGGATCGCTACGAACGCGGACTGATCAAGACGACCGAAGACATCATCCTGGTGGCCCGGCATGACATCGGTGAAACACTGACACACCCGGCGCCAATCATCTGGCGCGACGACGGCCCGACAGTGATCCTGCTGGTCGGCGTCAATGGCAGCGGCAAGACGACATCGGCGGGCAAGATGGCATATGCCTGGAAGGCGGAAGGCAAGTCAGTGATACTGGCGGCCTGCGACACTTTCCGTGCCGCGGCAGTCGATCAGATCAAGATCTGGGGAGAACGTGTCGGTAGCGACGTCATTGCATCAACTCATGGCGCGGACCCCGCAGCGGTAGCCTACGACGCCGCCACCGCCGCGGTGGCGCGCCAGGCCGACATTCTGCTGATCGACACGGCCGGGCGCCAGCACACGCGCAAGGGACTGATGGATGAGCTCAACAAGATTTTCCGTTCGATCGGCAAAGCCTGTCCGGGCGCCCCGCACGAAGTGTGGCTGGTTGTCGATGGTTCCACCGGAACGAACGCGGTGACACAGGCTCGGGAATTCACGCGTGTCGTCGCCCTCAGCGGGCTCTGCGTCACCAAGCTTGACGGTACCAGCAAGGGCGGCGCCGTCGTAGCGATCAATGCCGAGTTGCAACTGCCAATCCGCTTTATCGGCCTCGGTGAACAGCTCGGCGATCTTCAACCGTTCGACGCCGAAATGTTCGCCGCCGCTATATTCGAATGATGGAAGACTATCCAAAAGCACTGCAGGACCTGGCGCACTCGCTGAAGGCGCTGCCAGGCATCGGCCAACGCACAGCCGAACGCCTGGCGATGGCGCTGCTCGACTGGGATGAAACGCATCTGCACGAACTCAGCGACCAGTTGCAAACGCTGAAGTCGCGGGTCACCCGATGCACGATCTGCGGCAATCTGGCGGAAGGCGCCGAGTGCCGTATCTGCCGCAACCCGGCAAGGGATCACAAGGTCATCTGTGTGTTGGAGAGCGCCCGCCAGATTCCCGTGGTCGAGAAATGCCGACGCTTCGCGGGGCTTTACCACGTGCTTGGCGGCCGTGTGTCGCCGCTCGACGGCGTTGAGTTCCACGATCTCAATGTCAAAACGCTGTTCGAACGCATCAGCGAACACAGTGTCACGGAGTTGATCATCGCCACCAGCCCGGATGTCGAAGGGGAAGCGACCGCGACCTATCTGGGCGACGAAACGCGCCGCCAGTTCGACATAAAAATCAGCCGCATCTCCCTAGGCGTTCCGGTTGGTTCCGACCTGACATTTGCGGACTCTGCAACCATGGCCATGGCGATCGACAACCGCCACCCACTGGCATGAGCAACAATCCGTACCAGGGCACCCCAGGCAATTGACACCAAATTACAGAACAGAACGCCTAACGGCTCGGCGATTGAACTCGGCGGGCACAAGCATATCTCAACTGGCGGGTCACTCGGTGCCGAACTGCATGCGCTGGAGTTCGTCGCGCAACTTGGCGGCCACCTCGTATTTTTCCTCTTCGACAGCCTTCTCGAGCCGGGACTTGAGGCGATCCACGGGGTCCGCTGACTGTTCCTCGACCTGGATGGCGATATCCTGGCCAGCCTTGGCCTGATTGATGTTGACCGCGGCCGTGCGATACACATCGCAATGCACAAAGATCGGCGCATCAAAGCGCAATGCCAGCGCAATCGCATCCGAGGGACGTGAATCGACATCGATTTCCACACCATCACGCAGCATAAAAATGCGCGCGAAGAAGGTGCCATCGACCAGTTCGGAGACGTGGACCCGCGTGATCCGGCAGTCCATCGTGCTCAACAGGTTCTTGAACAGATCGTGCGACAGCGGTCGCGGAAATTTGTGGTTGTTGTATGCCGCGGCAATGGAATGTGCTTCTGCCGCACCGATGCAAATCGGCAGTACATACTCTTGATCGGGGTTCTTGAGAAATATCATAAATCCGAGATTACTCAGAGATATGTTCTCAATTTTGACTTGCAGGAACAAGGTATCGTCCATTGTATTGTCCTTGGTTTTGTCTGGAACCGGGTCTTTCCCGATCCTGTCACCTGCTATAACGCAGATCCCTTGCCAAGTTGGACACCACAAACACCGCATCCTCGAACTTGCATCATTACCCGTTCCCCACGGTCGTTCTGAGCGTCCTATTGGCCAAAATTCGGCCATGTGCCTGATTGGGTAAGTTAAGACGGCTACGTCGAAAAATCAACGATCTAAGCGAGCGGTCACAGCTTCCACGGTTCGGCCAACGCATCAGCCCTTCAGCCGACCATACGCCCCGTGCAGACGTACTGCAGGACTTCGACAACCTGCTCAGGATGCTGCGCCACTGCCAGGGCGCCGGCATTTACTTCCTTCAACGCATGGGAGAGTTCGGGCGGGTGCATGACGATCAGTGGCTTGTCGAGAGCAACTGCGAAACCCGCGTCGAAAGCGGCGTTCCACTGTCGGTAGTGATCATCAAAACGCACGATGACAAGGTCGGCGTTACGAATTAATGTCCGCGTCCGGATCGCATTGATCTTGGCGCCTTTGTGATCTTTCCAGAATGCGGATTCTTCATCTCCCAGGATCTCGACACCGCAGTTGTCACTGGCTTCGTGATCAGTCACCGGCATGAAAAAAATTACCGGCAACTCCAGCTTACATGAGCCACTGGCGATCTCGTCGCGCCATCCGGTGTGGATTTCGCCGGCAAGGTAAATACTCCACTTTCGATCGGTCATCACCTCTCTCCCGTGTATCGTGATTGAAAAGGCATCGTGCGACAAGTACCATATCGCACCGAAGAAAATTTTCTCAAACTTTGAATTTGCAACGATGGACCTGACATGGATCTGGTCTTGAGCGATGCCGAGACCCGCATTCTCGGCACCCTGATCGAAAAGGCCGTGACAACGCCGGATTACTATCCGATGACGTTGAACGCGCTCACCAACGGCTGCAACCAGAAGTCGAACCGCGAACCGGTGGTCGATTTCGCCGAGGAGTCGGTGGTCCGCGGACTCGACTCTCTGCGCCAGAAGAAATTGATCAGTACGGTCAGCGAAGCCGGCAGCCGCGTACCGAAGTACCGCCAGGACTTCGGCGGTTTTTTCCACCTGTCTGACGAACAGGTAGCCGTGATGTGCGTGTTGATTCTGCGGGGGCCGCAGACTGCCGGTGAAATCAACGGGCGCTGTGGCCGTCTGCACGCCTTCGGCTCGCGTGAACAAGCCGAAGAGACACTCGACGGTCTGGTTGAACGCGGTTACCCCCTGGCAGTCAAGCTGCCGCGGCAGACCGGCCGCAAGGAGCGCCGCTACGCGCACTTGCTGAGCGGTGGCGTAGCCATCGAAGAAAGCGAAATGGAACCGCCTTTGGAAGCTGCAACCCTGCATGTGCGTGAGCAGGATGACCGGCAGGCCGAACTGGCCGACGAGGTCCGGCAATTGCGGGACGAACTGGACGCCTTGAAGGCACAGTTCGCGACGTTCCGCCGGCAATTCGACTGACTAACCTGGATCGACCATGGCCAAACCGGAAATCGCCGAGCGCGCGGAACAGCTCAGGCGCAATATAGAATACCACAATTACCTGTACTACGTCAAGGCCGAACCCGAACTCTCCGATCTGGCGTACGACCGTCTTTACCGAGAGCTGGCCGATCTCGAAACGGCATATCCGGAGTTTGCCACAGACGACTCACCAACGCGCAAGGTCGGCGGTATCGAGTTGTCGGAGTTCGAGCAGCACGCCCACAGTATCCCGATGCTCAGCCTCGACAACACCTATTCGCCAACCGAGCTTCGGGCCTTTCACCAGCGCGTCTGCAAACTGCTCGGTAGCGAGCAGGTCGAATACTTTGTGGAACCGAAAATCGACGGTGTCAGCATATCGTTGCGCTACGAGGACGGACGCCTGGTCCGCGCCCTGACGCGAGGAGACGGCGTCGGCGGCGACGACATCACCGCCAATGCGCGAACGATCCGCAGTGTGCCGGGCCGGTTGCTGGGCAACCACCCCCCGACAGTATGGGAAGCACGCGGCGAAGTGTTCATGGCCAAGGCCGATTTTCAGAAGCTCAATACGGCGCGCGCTGCTGGCGGCCACAGTATTTTTGCCAATCCCCGAAATTCAACCGCCGGCAGCCTCAAGATGCGCAATTCAGCTGAAGTCGCCAAGCGTCCGTTGGACGCCATCTTTTATGCTCGCGGCGATATCGCCGGGATTACTATGGACAGCCAATCCGGATTCATCGAGGCGCTGAGCAGTTTCGGGTTCAAGACATCGCCGCTCAACCGTCTTTGTGAGGGCATCGATGCGGTGCTGGCCGTCATCGAGGATCTCGGTGCCCAGCGGGACTCGCTGCCGTACGAAATTGACGGCGCCGTAATCAAGGTCAATGCCGCGTCTCTGCAGGAAGAGCTCGGATTCACCGCGAAAGCGCCGCGCTGGGCAATTGCCTACAAGTACGCCGCCGAGAAAACGATCACGAAGTTGAAGAGTGTCACAATCCAAGTAGGACGAACGGGGGCCTTGACGCCAGTTGCCGAGCTCGAACCGGCGTTTCTTTCGGGCTCAACAGTCAGCCGCGCGACGCTGCACAACTTCGACGAAGTCGCCCGACGGGACATCCGCTCGGGCGACTTCGTCGAGATCGAGAAGGCCGGCGATGTTATCCCCGCAGTGCTCCGGCCGATCAGTGATCGGCGCGACGGCACGGAAACGCCAATCGCAACACCGACGACCTGCCCAAGCTGCAACGGACCGATAACTACAACCGACCGGGAAGTGGCGATCCGCTGCCTCAACGCCGAGTGCCCCGCACAGGTGCAAAATAAACTGCAACACTTCGCCAGCCGCGGCGCAATGGACATCGATTCATTGGGCGAGGCAATGATCGAGTTGCTGGTGGACAACAGTCTTGTGCGAACGCCGGCGGATCTGTATGAATTGACTTCGGAACAGCACGATCAGTTGTCCCAGTACGAAGGACACGGGAGTCGCTCGATCGAGAAACTCTTCGACGGCATCGCAAATAGCAAGAAAAGTCCACCATGGCGCCTGTTGTTCGGACTCGGTGTTCGGCATGTGGGTGCAGCCGGCGCCCGGGCGCTGCTGGCGCATTTCGGTGATATCGACAAGCTGGCGGCAGCCGGCGTGGACGAGTTGATCCTGGTGCCAGACATCGGTCCAATCGTGGCCGAAAGTATCGGACAGTATTTCGGTGACGATATCAATCGACACCAACTCGACCGGCTACGTGCCGCCGGTCTGACGTTTGCGGGGGAAATCATCGCTCAAACGGCGGATTCACCGTTCAGCGGCAAGACCTGCGTGATCACCGGGACCTTGAATGAAATGACCCGGGACGCAGCCAAAGAACTGCTGCTCAGTCATGGCGCGAAGGTGTCCGGCAACATCAGCGCCAAAACTGATTTCCTCATCGTCGGCGATAACGCTGGTTCAAAGCTGGCAAAAGCCGAAGCCGCTGATGTGACAGTCTTGAGCGAGGGCGTGTTTCGGGAGATGATCGGGGCAGTGTAGCGCAAACGCTGCTACTGTCCGGCTACGGCCCGGTGGTACATCACGATACCGCTGGCAATGGCTTCGGCGATGTCGTGGCGGTAGCGGGGATCGACGAGCTGTGATTCCTCGTCGGCATTGGACAGGAACCCCGACTCGACCAGGATTGTCGGACAGGACGCTTTTTTGAGGACGTAGAAGCGGGCGCGCTTGACGCCACGGTCATGGGCGCCGGTGGCGGCGATGACATAGCGGTGTACCTCATACGCCAATCGTGTGTTGAACTTGTCGTACTCGTTTCCGGGCGTTCGTGTCGATGGCTTGTAATCGCCGGTCTTGGGCGTGCCTTCAGGCGGAACGACGAACGTCTCGATGCCATTCGCCGATTTGTCCTTTGCTGAATTACAGTGGATGCTGATAAACAGGTCGCCGCCCCACTGCTGACAACGTCGTTGGCGCTCCGCCAGGCTGACGTAGGTGTCACGGTCGCGGGTCAGATACGCTTCGTACCCCAGGCTCTCAAGCATCCATTGGAGGTCCTGAGCGATCATCATGTTGATTGTTTTCTCATTCGTCTTCTGCCGACTCCGTGCGCCGCTGTCTTTACCGCCATGACCGGGGTCGATTACGATGCGGCGGATATCGGCGTTGCCGGTCGCCAGAGTCTGGGGCCGGAGGATCGGGTCGATCGACAATGACAAGTCGCGCTCGCTGATCAGTGCCTCGTTGTCGTGCAGTGTCGGTGCATGCGCCAGGTTGAATAGGAAACCATTGATCTTGGCAACGCGGCTGTCGATTGTAAGGATGATTTCGGTCTCGGCGCCGTACAGGGCGATCCGCCTGCCGGAAACATTTGATTTGAGGCCGTAGTATCGAATGACATCATAGAGTACGACGTGCTGGGTACCACCGATGTTCCGCGAACGGATCGGGAACGAACCGTAGGCGGCAGTGGAAAAGAGAAACAGGGCGAGCAGGCAGACAACGGAACGCAGGGCGATTCGTACAGACATTTAACAGGTTCCAGATGTAATTTGGTTGAATGGAAATGAACGGCTGGATCGCGTTGTAGTATACCATAAAAATCGCTACTGTCGCGCGGTTACGAGGAAATCGGTGTCCGGATTACCGTCGCAACGTGCCTTGAGCGAGTTTTGGCGTCAGTGTCCGTACGTTTGACCGAGGGCCGCCAGGCAAAAAATTCCGGCCACTTGATGACAACCCGCAGTGTCGCGAGCTGCAGGATGATGAACCGGATGACACCTTTGTAGATGTCGGCAAGTTTGACCTCGGGCGGACAGACGCCTTTGAGATCGAACAACGCAAAGCCGACGGGCGGTGACAGAAACGAAGTCTGTAACGCGATTGCGACCAGCAGCGCAAACCACACCAACACGGCATTGTCCAGCCCGAAACCGTGATTTCAAAACAGAGGGAGAGCACGACCGGCTTGAACAGCGGCAGAGCAATCGTGGTGATCTCGATCCAATCGAGCACGAAGCCGAGCAGGAAGACGGACGCGCCAATGATACCAGTCGACGCCGCCAGCAGAACGACGATCAGCCTCACCGTCAACGCCAGTCCGCCGCGCAACCGCCCAAACAGCTTCTGCATCGCCACCATCATGCGCTCGGCAACGTCGGATTGCTCGAGCCACTAGATAACCCGTAAACAGCAACACCACAAGGGTGACAAACATTGCCAGGACCATGCCCGCTTCGACACTCACGGGCGCTCCTCGGTTACCCGCTCGGGCCCATCGCCGATCACCAGGTCGGGGGCCTGCGGAGGCCCGTGCTTTTCGCCCCGTTCACCGTCGTCCGTCTCATCATCGGCGTGACGGAACCGATGGATGGTCCGCAGAAGGGCAGACACACCAGCAAGGGATACGAGCACGCAACCGATCGGGATGAACGACTTGACGATCCGGAGGTGTTGGCAAGCCGCCCGGCGCATCCGAACTCTCCTTGATGGTGAAGCTCTCGTGCACGAACGGCAGCTGCAAACAAACAGCAGCCCGTAAAACGGCAGCATGACAAACAGCACACCGAGCAGTTCGACAATGTGTCGGGCACGGAGCGAATGCGGCTCGCGAGCAAGTCTACGCGCACCTGGCTATTGATTACGTGGGCGTAGGCCACGCCGCCGAGAAACATGGCCGCGTACAGATACAGCTCGAAAGCGATAACGCTGAGGTTGGTGAAGTTGGTGAGAATCACCTGGGCCACGATCAGGATCATCAGAAGTACGGTCGCCCACCCTGCCACGGCGACGAAGCAATTGCGCTCACATATCGTATGTAAATTTCGGAACTTAACCAGGACCAAGAGTAGCGACATGAGCAGGAAGAAACGCAAGATCAAGACCGCCACTACAGTCGAACGGTTACGCTGTAAACTGACGAGTTGTCTTCACCAGTATCTGCACGCCCTCCGCGGCAAGGGGCATCACCGCCGCTCTGCGTAGTGACTCTTTCCAGGTCGTTGACCTTCGATTTGTACCAGACAATTTCAAAACGCGGGCAGGGATTCCTGCCGTAGGACAGGCTCGAACGTCAGCAACTCGATCGTCGCTTCGGGCAGCCCTTCGCCACCGTATCGAGTCTTGAGGTACTCCCAATCTGCCGCCTTGCCGTAGCGCACGGCGGCAGCGGACCAGGCAGCTTCCACCTGGTCCGGCCGGCCCGGACCGGGACAATCTCCGAACTCCGCAAAGAAGAACTCGCCAAATGAAAAGTTGCGATCGAGCCATCCAAGCTCGTCCGCCCGGGCAGTCGCGATGCTGGTGCCAGGCAGGTCGAGCCGCTCTATAATCGCCTCGCTGTGGCAGGCATCAACGATCAGCAGCAGCTGCCTCGGCGCCAGTGGCTTGAGCATACGCCGCAGTTCCCTTGGGCGGATGGTCTCACCAGTATCGCTCTCCAGCCAGGCACCTTTTCGACCGTGCATGCTGAGGTGCACCACCACGTGATCCTGGGGCCGCATGCGCGAGGCGAGTTGGCGCAACGCGGCATGCAAATTCGCCTTGGTCGATGCCGCGGCGCGGCGGCGATCCAGCATACGGCGCAGCGATTCGGGAATCTCACCGGCCCCGGCATCCTCGTAGTCCGGCTGCGCGTCCAGGTAAAATACTGAAATATTACGGGCGTCGTACCCGAGCCGCAGCAGATGGCGATAAATACGTACGGTCTGGATCCAGCCGGCATTGCGGTCGATCGGGTCCAGCTCGGCATTGCCGCCGGTGCGCCAGTCGGAGCTGGTGAAAATGACGGCATAACAAACGGGGCCGGTCGGCAGCAACGGGGGCAATGCACTGCCGCTGCGGCTGCCGGTTGGCATGATACAGCTGCTGCCGAGGCTCAGCAGCAGGAGAACGAGGAAAACTCGATTCGCCGGACAAACCGCAGTCATTTCCGGCACGTCGCCCTGAAGGTGGTCCGCACAAAACCGCCATAGACTTTGATGTCTCGTCCCTTACCGTTGAGTCTTTGGAGGCTGGTGCTGGTGATTGCAGCAGTGTAGAGCTCCTCATCGGTCAAGCGCAGATTGACATTGATTCCATCGAACCACCAGGTGCCGGTGTCTTCATATCTCGTGTCGGCGTTCATCCACCGCAGCGTGCCGCCCTTATTGAAGAGCAGGAAATAGCTTTTCGGATTCATATCGACATCAAAATCGACGCCGTCCTCCTCCCCATCCACGTCCGGGCTTAGGTAGTTCTCGTATTCCAGGTGGCGTTTCATCGTCATCTGCCACGAGGACCCCACGAGCGACTGCACGATGTACGCCCGTCTGGCAGCCACGCGGATGGCTTCGCGGTCCTCGTTGTTGGAAGCGAATGTACCGAGCAGGTCCAAAACCGCCTGGTCTTTGCTGGCGGTAGCGCCCAGCGCAACGATGGCGAGGCGTTGAATCTCTTCATCCGCGGCCGCCGTTAATCTTTTAAGCGTCTCAACGGCATCTGCATTGCGGGGTCCCAGTTCGACGAGAGCATCGAGTGCGCGTATGCGCGATTTGGCGCTGCCTGATTCGCCGACTTCGGCAAGCATCTTCGCGGCTGCCGGGCCGGCGCGCACAAGCAGGCGAAAGGCCAGATCCAGGATGACATCGTCGGTATCGTCGACGACCGGCTTGAGAGTTTCGATCAACGTCTCGGCATCTTTGACGGGGTCGAGGATCTGGGAGACCGCCTCGATCGCGGCCCGCCGCATCTCAACCGGTTGCCCCGACTGCTGCCTGGCGCTGAGCGCTGGCACGGCCGATTTGGCGGGACTCCCGATGCTGCCGAGCAGGTCGATAAAGGGTTCAGGCTGCGTCATGCTTTCCTTCTGCAGCCACTCCGCCAGACGATCGATCACCGCTGGATCCTCCTTGCAGGCAGCCAGCAAAGTCTGGGCGGCCAGGTCATCGACGAAACCCGCCATGAACTTGTCGATAGCGTTGGCTTCGACGATTTTCTTTGCCTCGTGAAGTCTGTCCCGGGTGATGCCGTCGAGGGCGCGCAGGAAGAATCCGGTGGCGTCGTCGCGGCCGTCCTGAAGTTTCCTCAGTTCAAGCTCGAAGATGAGGTACGGGCGGCGGGCGGCACCGTCACGACGGTGCTCGAAGTAGCATTGCCACAGCTGCGAATCTTTGAGAATGACCGGCCAATTGCCACGATTGATGTCATCGCCCTCGAGCCTATAGTCGGACCGCATCAGGAACCAGGCGCCAACGCCGAGACCGGCAAGCACGAATACGAGGACGGGGATGGCGATCATCAAGGCGAAGCCGCGCTTGCCGGTAGCGGCAATGGCGGCTTCAGGCGATTCAACCGCCTGCGGTTGTGGCGGCGTGGCCCCGGAAGGGGAATCCCCCCCAAGTGCAGGTGTAGGTGCAGGTGTAGGTGTAGGTGCAGGTGTAGGTGTAGGTGTACCGGCACCGACGCAATGTCCGCATTTTGTACAGACAAGACTGCCCTTAGCCAGGTACACACCGCATTTTGAGCAAACAACTAGATGTGGCATAGCATACCGCCAGACAGATGGCGCGGTGGTGTTCGTATCGCGTGACTTTAGGGTCGGGCATCTAACCACTTATGGAAACGCTGTATCTGACGGTCAGGCCGAGATCGGGTCACCACCATGCAAAATCGCCCGAATCAAGTATAATACTGCCTTACCAGCGCCTGAACAACCAACGCATCCCAAAGGATAATCATGAAAATCGTAGTACTTGACGGCTTCACACTCAACCCCGGCGACAACCCCTGGAACGACCTGTTGCCGCTCGGCGACGTGGAAGTATATGAACGCACACCCGCCGATCAAGTCATCGAACGCGCTGTCGACGCCGACATTCTGGTCATCAACAAGATCATCCTAAGCACCGACGTCCTCGAACAACTTCCGAACCTCAAGTTCGTGGCGGTGACCGCAACCGGCTTCAATGTGGTCGATATCGAAGCAGCACGCGCTCGCAATATCCCTGTCTCGAACGTACCGGTGTACGGCACCGACAGCGTCGCACAGTTCGTATTCGCGCTGCTGCTGCAGATGTGCCACAACGTCGCCCTGCATGAAGCCGCCGTCAAAGACGGTGAGTGGACGCGCTGCCCGGACTTCTGTTTCTGGAATACGCCGCAGATCGAGCTAGCCGGAAAGACGTTGGGAATCGTCGGGTTTGGCCGCATTGGCCGACGCACCGGTGAGATTGCGCACGCGATGGGTATGAACGTCATTGCGAACGACCTCTACACCAACCAGCCGCCCGATTATTCGCCGTTCGCGTGGGCCAGCCTGGACGAGGTGTTCGAGCAGTCCGACGCCATATCACTGCACGCCCCACTGACGCCGGAGAACACAGGACTGATCAATCAAGCGCGCCTCACCCAGATGAAGGATTCGGCGTTTCTGATCAACACTTCCCGCGGTCCGCTCGTTGCCGAGGACGACCTGGCGACGGCGCTGAACGACGGCGCTATCGCTGGTGCCGCGCTCGATGTCGTGATAGTCGAACCGATGACAGCTGACAATCCCCTGTTGAAGGCGAAGAATTGTATCATCACCCCGCACATTGCTTGGGCTACGCTGGCGGCACGATCGCGCCTGATGCAGACAACCGTCGGCAATGTCCGCGCCTTTCAGGTCGATGCACCGGAGAATGTGGTGAATTGAGAGGAAGCTTCAGTCTACTTCGGCAAAACACATTTCCGACGTGCGGCTCGCCAACCCCGGTTACGATATCGACGGCGATAGCTATGCCATGGGCGACGACGAAGCAAAAGGAAAGGGTGGGCAGACCTGCCCAAACCGCTGCTATAGACGCACCCACACCTTGTCTAGTATCACCTTTCGACCTAGACTTCCCCTCATGTCAGAAGCAAACACCGATACAGACCCCATCATCCCTTTGGCTACGGACCTCCCCCCCGAAGCCCTAGCCCTGCTCCCTGCAGAAGAAACAATCCGCCTTTCCATCTCCACCGATATCAAACTCGACGGCCTCTATGGCTCCGCTTGGCTCCTGGCCACCGACCAACGCCTGCTCGCCTTTAGCCCCGACGACGGTGGCCCGCCGGATATCGTCGACTTGGCCCTGGCCGAAGTCGAAAGCCTCGAAATCCAGGACCTTTACGGCAGCGGCGCGCTCAAGGCCCGCACGAAAACCACCGGCCAGACCATCGCTCTGTTCTCCAAGACCCTCAACGCGAAATTTGCCCCGCTGCCGGAAGCGTTGGAAAAACTCGTCCGCCAAGCCCGGCCGATAGACGACGACGAAAACATTCTGCGCGGCCGCCTTGACCGCGCCTATCTGAAACGCCGTTGCGAACGTTGCGGCCAGGTCATCCCGCGCCGCATGGGCGTCTGCCCGAGTTGCCTCGAAAGCAGCAAACTGCTCAATCGTTTCCTCGCCTACTCGTTGCCCTACTGGCCCTTGGCCGTCACCAGCCTGGCGATCCTGCTCGTAGGCACTTTTATCGGCCTGACGCCACCGCTGCTCTTGCGGACTTTGATCGACGATGTCTTGAGCCCTGCCGCCACCGGAGCAGCCAATGCCATATCGCTACCGCTCTTGGGGCCGACGTCCGCTTCCGGCGCCCTCGCCTATCTAGTCCTAGGCTTACTGCTGATCAATGTCTCGCGCAATATCCTCGGCGCCGTCCGCTCCTATCTCCTGGCCCGTCTTGGCGAGCAAATCACCTTCGATATGCGCCGCCAAGTCTACCGGCATCTGCACCGACTTTCGCTCAATTTCTATAACGACCGCGATACCGGCCGCATCATGGCCAGCGTCACCCACGACGTGGGCCGACTACAGGATTTTCTCAGCGACGGCCTGCAAGAGACAATCCGCAACATCTTAACCATTCTCATTATCTGCTCACTGCTATTCTACCTCAATGCCGGCCTAGCCATCTACGTGTTGTTGCCAACGCCCCTGATCGTGCTGGCGACGATCCACTTCGGTAAACGCTTACACCGCATCTACACGCCACTTTGGCGTCGTTGGGCTGGGATCAGCGCGATCTTGGCCGACGTGATCCCAGGCGTGCGCGTGGTCAAAGCCTTTGCACAAGAACACCGCGAGGTAGATAAGTTCGAAAGCCGCAGCAAGGACCTGCTGCAAGGCGAGTTGCGCGCCGCCCGCACCCGCAGTCTCTTCAGCCCGCTGATGTCCTTCCTGACCTCGTTGGGCACACTGATCATCTGGTGGGTCGGCGGCAACAAGGTCCTCGGCCAGAGTATGAGCCTAGGCGAATTTGTCGCCTTTACCGGTTATATGTGGCAATTCTACGGCCCCGTCGAAAGCCTCTGCCGCCTCAACCACCGTTTCCAGCGCGCCGCCACCTCAGCAGAGCGTGTCTTTGAGGTGCTCGACAGCCAGCCCGATGTAGACGACGCACCCGACGCCAAGCAATTGCCGTCAATAAACGGCCACGTCGAATTCCGCAATGTGAGCTTCGCCTACGAACCGGGCAAACCGGTGATAGAAAATCTCAGTTTCACCGTCGAACCGGGGGAGATGATCGGCCTGGCCGGTCATTCGGGCGCGGGAAAATCGACGTTGATCAACCTGATCTGCCGTTTCTACGAGATCGACGAGGGCTCCATTCTAGTCGACGGCCACGATATCCGCGAGGTCCAGTTGCGCAGCCTGCGCGACCAGGTCGGCGTGGTACTCCAGGAGCCCTTCCTCTTCAATGGCTCGGTTGCCGACAATATCGCCTACGGCAAACCCGAGGCCTCCCTAAACGAAATCATCGCTGCCGCCATGGCCGCCAATGCACACGATTTTATTTGCGGCCTGCCCGACGGCTACGACTCGATCGTCGGCGAACGCGCCGTGCGTCTTTCCGGCGGCGAACGCCAACGACTTTCCATCGCCCGTGCCATCTTGCGTAACCCGCGCGTGCTGATCCTCGACGAAGCCACCGCCAGCATGGACACCGAAACCGAGGCTCAGATCCAGGAAGCGCTCGCGCGCCTGGTCAAGGGTCGCACCACCTTCGCCATCGCCCACCGCCTCTCAACGCTGCGCAACGCCGACCGGCTCTTTATAATCGAGAAAGGCCGCCTCGAAGAAATGGGCACGCATGACGAGTTGGTCGCCCTCGACGGCATCTACGCCCGGCTGGTGCATATGCAGACCGAGATGGGCCGCATCCGAGCCTTGTGATCCTGTGATTATGGAAAAACCCTATAAACTAACCGACGAACTGAACCTGCTCGACGCGACAACTACGCGCCTCTATCACGACGATTTTGACGACTTGGTGTTGGAAGTCGAAGGCCGAGACCCCGAGCGAGGAATCCTGGTGGTGCGCTGTTTCCCGATATCGGCCGGCGACCGCTTTATCGCTCTGCACACCTGTAAAGAAAAAGAGCTAGGTATTCTCGAGGATCTCTCGGCACTAGATCCCGACAGCCGCAACGCCCTCGCCAACGCGCTCGCACGCGCTTACTTTCGCCCGCAAATCACTGCCGTCTACGCCATCACCGAAGAACACCACATTCCCCGTTGGCAAGTCGACACCGACCGCGGCCCCCGCACCTTCGAGATCCGCTCCAGCCGACGCGATATCCGCGTGCTGTCCCAAGGCCGGGTACTCATCCGCGACGCCGACGGCAACCAATACGAGATTCCCAACTACCGCCGCTTGGATGCTGACAGCCGGGCATTGGTCGAAGACCAAGTTTAACCCCCGTTACGCCCTTAAAGCCACGCCTGGCCGGGCTATAGCGAAAGCGTTCGGTTGAAAACGCGTGCGGGTGATGGGAACTGCAGGAAAAAAGGCCGCTGTTGGCCGCTTGACACACCCGGATACCGCTAATACATTGTGCGTTCACTTTTGACTGTCGCAAACTCGAAGCGGGATGCCAAGATGCAAGCTAAAATTCACCCAACCTACTATGCGGACGCGGTAGTCTCCTGTGCCTGTGGTGCCGAGTATCATGTCGGATCGACACGCCAGGAAGCAAAGGTCGCGATCTGCGCACAATGCCACCCGTTCTTTACCGGCAAGCAGAAATTAATCGATACCGAAGGTCGGGTAGAGCGCTTCCGCCGGCGCTACAATCTGAAGTCTCAGGAAGTAGAGGAATAGTTCTCTAAATTTTCTTTTGTGGCACAGAGCCCATCCGTCCAACCACGGTTGGGCTCTTTTCGTTTAGAACTTCTGAAAATCAATTGCCGAACAGCCGGCACAAGGCGCGCTTGTTCGAGCTACGGCGCAAATGGACTTGATTCCCCTTATCGATCGCATGCGGGTGACGTTTGCGGATATCGAGAAGCAGATGTCCGAGCCAGATTTCTATTCCGACCGCGAACGCAGCGAGACAATCGGGCGTGAGCACCAGCGCCTGGCGACACTGCTTTCGGTCTGTGACGAGCTGAAAGGCTGTCGCCGGCAGCTGGCCGACAACCAGGAACTGCTGCAGTCGGACGAGGATCCCGAGCTCATAAATATGGCGACCGCCGACAACGCTGAGCTGGAGAGCCGAATCCAGGCGCTCGATCTCAAAGTGCTGACGCAGATCCTGCCACCTTCGCCAAATGAATCGCGCAACACGATCGTCGAGATTCGCCCAGCCGCCGGCGGTGACGAGGCTTCACTGTTCGCCGCCGACCTCGTCCGCATGTACTGCCGCTTCGCGGAGACCAGGAAATGGCGCATCGAAATACTCAGCCGTACCGACACCCCGCTCGGCGGCCTCAAGGATATTTCGTTTTCACTCAGCGGCGATGCGGTTTATCGCGACATGCAGTTCGAAAGCGGCGTGCATCGGGTCCAACGCATACCTGCCACGGAGACCAGCGGCCGCATCCATACATCAACAGTCACGGTCGCGGTCCTGCCGGAAGCCCAAGAGGTCGAAATCGAAATCCGGCCGCAGGACCTGCGCATGGATGTGTTCCGTTCCCAGGGCCCGGGCGGTCAGAGCGTCAACACGACCGATTCCGCGGTTCGCATTACCCACGAACCGAGCGGCCTCAGCGTGGCTTCGCAGCAGGAAAAGTCGCAACATCGAAATCGCGAAATCGCCATGCGCATCCTGCGTTCGCGCCTGCTCGAAATGAAGCAGCAGGAGGAGGCTGCCAAGCACGCTGCCAAGCGCAAATCACAGATCGGCACCGGCGACCGAAGCGAGCGGATACGCACTTACAATTTCCCCCAGAACCGTGTCACCGACCATCGCTACGGGCTGTCCTGGCATAACCTGCCCGGGATGCTGGAGGGAAACATCGGCCAGATGTTCGACGAGATTATTGCACTCGACACGACGCGCCTCCTGGAAGCGGAACTGGCTGAATGATGCGCAAGGCGCGAAGCACCATGGCGGATGAGGGATGCCGGGGTGATACTGGCCAGCGACTGAAAACGCTATGATTGCCAGGCTCTACAATTGCGTTGCCGGTGCGGGGCGCCGGGGCATTGCATTCCTGTCATCCCCAATCCGCTGCTGCATTCGGATCATCGACACGCTCAACGAGCACACGGGCACGGCCGTCACCTGGGTTTCCGCTCTGCTGGTGCTGGTCGTCTGCGCCGAAGTCTACCTGCGCGAAGTCCACGGCCAGTCCCACACCGGACTCAGCGAACTGCAGTGGCATCTCGTCGCCATCGTCTTTCTGATGGGTGCAGCATATTCACTCAAGCACGATCGCCATGTGCGGGTCGACATTATTTACGCCAGCCGCTCGCGTGTTTACCAGGCCTGGATCAACCTACTCGGCTGCCTGATCTTCCTGTTGCCGTTCTGTGCGCTGGTCATTGTCGAATCGCAGAGCTTCATCGAATACGCCTGGCGTATCAAGCAGACCTCCAGCGATCCGGGCGGGCTCCCCGCACGGGTTGCCGTCAAATCGGTCATCCCGCTGGGGTTTGCCTATCTGTTTTTTCAAGGCATCGCCATTGTCGGTAAATCGCTGTTGACGATAGCCGGTCTCGAGGAGAGCGAGGAGAAGGAATCCGACACAACCGACGAGGCGGTGAGCATATGAGTGATCTCGGACTCGTTCTGCTGCTGTTCGGCACACTGTTCGCCATGCTGCTGGCTGGTTTTCCCGTCGCTTTTACGCTCGGCGGAGTGGCGTTCGGTTTTGCGCTGTTCACTTTCGGCCTGGACTTCGGCGTGCTGCCGTCCCGCATTTTCGGCATCATGCAGAACGAGTACCTGATCGCCGTGGCACCGTTCATATTCATGGGCGTAATGCTGGAGAAATCCGGGCTCGCCGCGGATTTACTCGAAACCATGGCCCTGCTGTTCGGACGCGTCCCCGGGGGCCTGGCAATCTCAGTCGTTGTCGTCGGCACCCTACTCGCAGCATCAACCGGCATTGTCGGCGCTACCGTGGTGACCATGGGACTGCTGAGCCTGCCGACCATGCTCAAGCGCGGCTACAGCGCCGAGTTGGCGACCGGGACAATTGCGGCATCTGGCACGCTCGGGCAGATCATTCCGCCAAGCATCGTTCTGATCCTGCTGGCTACCGCCCTCGAGGAGCCGGTCGGGCGGATGTTCATGGCAGCGATAGTGCCGGGGATTATGCTGGTTGGACTGTATCTTCTGTGGCTTGTCGGCACAGCGATATTCAAACCGGCGGCCGCCCCAGCAATGCCCCCGGAAGAGCTCGCCGAGTTTCACGGCATAGCAATGATCAAACGTGTGTTGGGCGCTTTCGTCGCACCCGTCATCCTGATGGTCGCCGTGCTCGGCAGCATATTCGCCGGCATCGCCACGCCTACCGAGGCGGCGGCAGTCGGGGCGATGGGGGCAACGCTGTTGACTGTTGCCCAACGACGATTCACTTTCGATTGCCTGCAGCGGGTAACCAAGGAGACGACAATTCTCACCAGCATGGTCTATGTGATCCTCATCGGCGCCACCGCTTTCAGCGAAGTTTTTCGGGAACTGAACGGCGATATCGTTCTCGCCGAGCTAATCGACCACTTCGACCTTACCGGAATGCGTTTTATAGCCGTCGTCATGATCGTCGTGTTCATTGCCGGCTTTTTCCTCGACTTCATCGAAATCACTTTCATTCTGGTACCGATCATCCAACCTATTCTTGAGCGTGAAGGCATCGACCTGACATGGGTCGGGATTTTGCTGGCGTTGAATCTGCAGACCTCGTTCATGACGCCGCCTTTCGGCTTTTCACTGTTCTACCTGAAAGGTGTGGCGCCACCGGAAGTGAAGACCAGCCAGATCTATCGGGGCATCATCCCCTACATCATCATCCAGCTCATTGCTCTCGGCCTGGTCCTGAAATATCCGGATCTGGCCCTGTTTCTGACCCGGAACGAAGCAGCCGGGCCATAGGGAGAGCAGCCGCGACATTCTAAGCAACGATAGTATCGTTACCAGCCGGGTTTTACCTGCAACACGCCTTCAACGCGTACATTGGGAAAGCAATCAATCATCTTCCCGTTTCCTTGACATTATAGCAATCCCCCGGAGAATATTCAGCATGCCATCCACCGACTTGCCAGATCATTTGCAGTTGCTCACCATCGCGGCTCATCCGCACGATGTGACGTATACACTCGGCACATCAGCCCACCATATTGAGCGCGGCGACAAGGTAACCGTTGTCTCACTGACCGACGGCGTCACGACCCACGACGAAAGACTCGAGGACGAGCTGCGCAAGCCGGAGATTGAACGGCAGCCTGATATTCTGGAACGGTCTCACGGCGAACTGGCAGACCGTAAGAAACATGAGATGGAGCGGGTTTGCGGCCTGTTCGGCATTACCGACGTGCGCGTACTGCCGTTTGCCGACCAACCGATCGAGGCAACGCCTGAGCTTCATTCCGCCTTGGCCGACATTTTTTACGAACTGCGCCCGCACATCGTGATCACCCACGCACCTTTCAACTACCCGCACCACAACATGTCGAGCCTGTGGGACAATGACCATTCGATCACCGGCCAGATTGTCGATGCGACCATTCACCGTGTCGCCAAGGCGGACAGTCAACTCAAGCATTCGCCGCATCATGTGGCGCAGATCTACTATATCGGCGTCGAGTTCGGCTGGACCGACATCGATTTGTTCGTGGACATCTCCGATCAGGTTGCCAACCGCATCAAGGCCGAGGCCTTGTACGAGTCCCAGGGCCATACCACACAGCTTGCCCACAAACGCATCGAGGCATTTGCAGGATACTCCGGCTGGTGGAGTCAAACCGGGTATGCCGAACCCTTTATCCGCGCAAAAGCGATGACCAGCAATTACCTGCCGGTCACCGAAAACGAGTTGAAAATCGCACAACTATCGGGCAAAGAGCTCATGGACAAGCTCAGTCAATTTGCCAGTGGAACGGGTGATACTGAAGGCGACAAGGGCTGATCGCAGGCAGGTTGGAAGGCAGCCGGATCGGGCATAGCTTTACAATCTTTTGAGTTAACGCACGCAAAAAGGATCCGCTACCATGTCTGAACATATTGAAGTACCGGCTGAAGATCTCGAGACATTACGCAAGTTTGACACACCGACGGTATGCAACGTCATCGAGTTGTTCGGCATTGTACCGAATTCGGCAGGCTACATGGATCAGCGCATTCAGGCCTGCTTCCCGCAACTGCCACCCATGGTCGGCTACGCCAGCACCGCGATCTTCAGCTCGCAGGCACCTCACAATGATCCGGAAGCTCACCGGGGCATGGACCTGGTGCTCGAGTCTTTCGAAAACCTGCCAGGGCCTCCGGTGATGGTATATCAGGATATCGACCAGCCGGCGGCTTCCGCGACATTCGGGGATATCATGTGCAGTGTGTACAAGCACTTCGGCGCTCAAGGGTTGATCACCAGCGGTTCCGGCCGTGATCTCGATCAAGTGGAGGCAATCGACTTTCCGGTGTTTACCAACGGCACGATCTGCGCCCACGGCTACTGCTACCACCTGGCAGTCAACCGCAACGTTTACGTCGGCGGCATCACTGTGTCGCCCGGGGACCTGCTGCATGGCGACCGCAACGGGGTGACCGCTATTCCGCTGGAGATCGCCAGCACTGTCGCCAGCCTGTTGGACGACTTCGTCGCCGCCGAAGCGGTCATCCTCGACGCGGTCAAGGCCGACTGCAATCACGAGGGATTCAAAAAGTCGCGGCTGGAATCCAAAAAAATGATCACCGCGATCGCCGAGCGTGCCAAGGCTTCGTTGAAGTAGTTGCAGGGTATGCTATCCCAGGGTAGAATGGCACCGACGCAAGGGTTGATACGTGGATTCCCGTTGGATACCATTTGGGCATCAAACCGGGGTTGTAGCTGAGACCTAAAACGACCTCGGGGCGGTGTGGGTTACCAAAAACCTCCTTACGTCTCTACCCCGAGTTCAGGGGCCGAAATCGTACATCTCCACAACGCGGACAGAAATACACCGCGCCATCAACCTGACAGCTCATGAAAGCCCGAGTCCACGACACGATCACCAGCATCTGCGAAAAACAATGGCAGCAACTGGTCGACGATGGCTCGCCGTTTCACGATTACCGGTTCCTGAAAGCGCTCGAAACCAGCGACTGTCTGGGCCACCGCACCGGCTGGCATCCTAGCTATGTCACGATCATCGACGGCGAGCTTCTGGTCGGGGCCTCCTGCGTCTATCTGCGAACCAACAGCTACGGCGAGTACATCTTCGACTGGAGTTGGGCCGAGGCGTATCAGCGGTACGGCTTCGACTACTATCCGAAGCTCACCGTCGCAGTGCCGTTCACACCGGCTACCGGTGCACGACTGCTGGTGCATCCGCAGGCCCAACCGACGCCAGTCAAGCAGGCGCTGATCGGTGCAACGCTGTCGCTGGCGGACCAAGCGAAATGCTCGTCGCTCCACTACCTCTTCATTCCCGCCGCCGAGGTACCGGAATACGAGGAGGCCGATTTCAGCATCCGTCACAGCGTCCAGTTTCATTGGGAGAACCATGGGTACAACGGATTCGACGATTTTCTGGCTACGCTGAAACGGAAGAAGCGGCGCGAGATCGTCCGCGAACGCCAATCCATCGTCGATTAGCACCTGGACATCGAGGTTCTGTCCGGTACCGCCCTGACTGCGGCCCACGCCGACGTGATGTACGAGTTTTACCTGACCACGGTCGACCGCAAGTACGCTTCTGACTACCTGACGCGTGAATTTTTCCAAACGCTGTTCGAGACGATGCCCGACCGGGTTGTGCTGATTCTGGCCGGGCGCGCCGGCAAATGGTTCGCCGGCGCGATCCATTTCCGTTCGGACACAACGTTGTACGGGCGCTATTGGGGCTGCACCGAGCACGTGCGGTTTCTACACTTCGAGCTGTGTTACTATCAGGCGATCGAGTACGCAATCGACCAGGGGCTGAGCTTTGTCGAGGCCGGCGCCCAGGGACCGCACAAGATCCAACGCGGCTACTCACCGGTCGTCACCCGCAGCGCCCACTGGCTGCGCGAGGGCCCGTTGGCGGAGGCCATCCGGAACTTTATCGAAGAAGAGAAACGGCAGATCGAGCAGGGACTGGCGAACGACGGTAACTACGCCTACAAACCGGAGCTTGTTCATTGCGATTTGCGCAATACCTTGTCAGCCGAGGTTGAAAGAAACAACGACACAATTGGAGAGATATAGTGAGACGCAGCAAGACGCTCGAGAAAATACGCGCCGGGAAAACGGTGGCGGTAGTAGGCCTGGGCCACTTCCACCCACCGTACGTAACGTTGGCAGCTCATTACGGCTATGATTGCATCTGGCTCGATCTCGAACACCGAGCCATGGATCAGCGGGAAACGCAGGCCCTGGCAGCATTCTGTCACCTGGCGGACATTGATCTGATGATCCGTTCACCGTCGCACGAACCGACAAAGCTGAACCGCTGCCTGGAAGACGGCGCCGCCGGCACCATGCTGCAAATGATCGACACCCCTGAACAGGCGGAGCGTGCGGTGCAATACCTCAAGTTCCCGCCGCTCGGCAACCGCGGCATAGATGCGGCCGGGCTCGATTGCAACTTCACCTTGAACGCCGATGAGAACTACACCGACGACGCCAATCGTGAAACGTTCATCTGCGCCCAGATCGAAACACCGCTGGCAGTCGAGAATGCCGATTCCATAGCCGCCGTCGAAGGCATCGACATCCTGCTCGTGGGAGCCGGCGATCTGGGGTTGCGCATCGGCAAAGCAACCGGGCCGGTATTGTCCATAGACGAATCCATCGAGCGAGTCGCTGCCGCAACCGCGGCCCATGGCAAGACGCTCGGCACTATCGCCATCGACCGTGATGGGATGAAAAAACGCCATGACCAGGGCACTCGCTTCCTCGTCGCGGCGTCCGAGTTCATGGCGCTGAAATACAATCTCGAAAACAATATGGAACTCTTCAAAGACGTCGTCGGCCAGTAGACTGATGTCCCGCCTGACGGCGGTGGCTCAGGCGCTCCAAGCATTTCATACACGCCGTGCCAGGATCTCACAGACTTTATCGAAAACGCGATCGACATCGATCCGCTGCAGACACACGTTGTTCTGGCACGGAGACGTCCGGTTGTTGTAGGCATTGACACACGGACTGCAGGCGATACCCTCCCAGAAAACGTGGCTGCGAGGGCCCCGCGCGCCAAACAGTTTCGGATGCTCCGGTCCAAACAAAGTGATGACATCGATCTCGGTCAGCGCGGCAAAATGCGCCGGGCCGCTGTCGTTGGTGACCAGCACATCAGCGATCGAGTATAAGGTCATGAGCTGGCGCAACGACGTTTGCCCAGCGACACTGAAACAACGGTCCGCATCGACCGCCGCCGCCAATGCATCTGTTGCCGCCTGTTCATCGGGAGCCCCGGTAAATGCAATGTGCAGATCAGGAAAACGCTCGAGTAATTTTCCAGCCAGCTCACAATAGCGTTGCTCCGGCCAACGTCGCAGCGGCAATATGTCGCTGCAATTGGCGTTCAGCAGGACCAAGGGCCGGCAGTTGCGATCTCCGCAATGACCGCGCAGAATCCGGTCGATCGCCTCGAGCTCTTCAGCAGCGGGCCGAAACTGCGGCATCTCCACTTTGGTCTCAGTCGGCACATAAGCGAAATGCGGCATGTCGGTGTGTGGGACCCGGGACGCTTCGACCATCGACAGGAAGGTCTCCGTCGTGTGCAGGTGGGGGTTGAAGATGAGCGGGTGCGTCATCAGATTGCCGCGGTAAGGGCCGGCACCACCGAAGCCGTGAAAACCGACACGCACGCGAGCCCCGCAGAGGAATGTGATGGCGGCAGTTGCGCGGGCAAAGAATTCCAGGTCGATCGCGGCATCGAAGCGGCAGCGGCGCAGGCGCCGGACCGCGCCGACCCCGTCGATACAAGCGGTCAGAAGGGAGGTGTGGCGCACCGTGACAATATTCTCGGCGGGAATGAGGTCCATGGTGTCGAGGATAAATCGGTTTTCCTCGAAGCAAAGAAAATAAACATTGTCGGCACCGACCAGTTCGACGGCACGGCTGATCGCCGCGTGCGCCAGCACCGTCGAGCCCTGTTCAGCCAGTTTGACGAACAGCAGGCGCCGGGGTGTACGCGCAGCAGTGGCGTGAGGATATCGGGTAAACCGGGCAATCAGGCTCAGGGCGGCACACACGGGCACACCGAGCCAGCGGTCGACGGCTCGCATGCTGGTAACGTTCATATTTCCTCGGGAAAACCTTTTCGGGATCGGATCGATTCATCCGTGTTGTGTCGTAAAGTACAACGCCAAACAGCACCTACCACGTCACGCGAACGTCCGGCACTTGTCGCGCCAGCACTGGCCACCTATATCCCGGCGATGTTGACGGGCTTCGTGTGGGACGACCGCAAAATCATCGACAATCGCCTGATCAAGGCTCCAAACCGTTTTCACTGGATCTTCCTGGAACTATCAGCAATGTCGAAGCTTGGAGGGCAGTAGTGGCCGATGTCTTAGATGAGTTGCTGGATTCAAAATCGCGTCTGTGGGCTGGAGGCCTTTCCCTGCCAATTCTTCAACCGAACACCGGTGCAGGTTTCAGCGACCAGTTGCCGTAGCGATCTTCGCCATGCACCAGAACAGGCTGCCAATCCACCCGCTTATTGGAGTCCTGAACCGGCACCACATCGGGAGTTGTGTAGCGAATCGTCAATCCGGCACGGCGGCGGCCGGAATGATTCGGGCGCGATCCATGCACCAGCAATCCATCGTGCAGTGAGAGTTGCCCGGCCTTCAGTATGATCGGCACGGCTGTGTCGACATCGAGGGCACCATCGTCTATCGCCTGATTGACCGACAACAGATTCTCATCGTCATCGCTCTTGCCGTGCTCACAGGCTTGCGTGTGGGTACACGGGATAACCAGCATTGCGCCGTTTTCTTCATCGACATCATCGATCGCCAACCACACCGAAATTGCTTTAGGCGGGCGCAACCCCCAGTATGTAACATCCTGGTGCCAGGCGACATAGGCGGACTTCCCCACGGCCTCGGCCGAGTATTTGCAGAACACGTGGGTACCGATCATCAACAAATCTTCGCCATAGACGCTCACGACCGCATCAAGGATCTTCGGATGCGTCGCCAGGCGCCACAGGAACTCGAGCTCGTGCTCCCGGGAGATAATGCCGATCTGCGATACTTCCTTGCCCATGTCCGCCTCGAGCGCATCGAAGTCGACCCGCAGTTGCGCTGTCTCCTCAGCAGTCAACATATCAATACACGGGATGAAGCCATCCCGTTCATATTGTTCGTGTCTTGTCATTCGGCATCCCCGGTTATTGACGGATAAATTACTGTGCAATCAGTACACCCCAAATCGGGCAATGAACTTTTTTGGAATGGGGTAGGCTCAGGCCGGGGGATAACGCAGAGTAAGAATAGAAGGTCGGATGCGCCGCAAATCAGCCATCGAGATAACCACACATGCCATCCCGCATCCTGGCGATTTGATCCAGCAGATGTTTGTCAATATCATATTCGCCGGTAGGATCATTTTTCCGCCCTGCTAATCCGACTCAAGTGGCGACCCTACTCCGTGTCAATGGCTCGAAATAAACCACAGTTGCTATGGCTTGCATTGACTTGCGGTGTATCCAAAACAGTCTAAAGTATCCCTATGGACAACAATTCTCCCATTCTTACAGCCGAGCAAGCCGCTGCATTTGAAGCAGACGGCTACATCATAGTACCCCAGCTTTTCTCCAGTGAGCAGATCGGAATCCTGCATGAGATGGCCCTCGCCGATACGGCGATGGGCGCGTCGTCCCAACGCCTGGACGCGGAAGGAGTTGCCAGCAAAGTACTGATGGCCAATGACATCTCGGACAACGTCTACAGCGCCTTTGCCGCCAACGAACGTATGGTCGCCGCTGCTGAGCAGCTGATGAGCGACGAGGTCTACCATTTCCACCACAAGATGATGCTCAAAGAAGCTCGGGTCGGCGGTGCCTGGGAATGGCATCAGGACTACGGGTACTGGTATGAGAATCAGCATGTGATGTTTCCCGACATGATCAGCGTTGCTATCGCAGTCGATCGTGCCAACCGCGAAAACGGCTGCCTGCAGGTGCTGCGGGGATCACACAAATGCGGCCGAATCGGGCACGGCACTGTCGGTGACCAGAGCGGTGCCGACATGGAAAGGGTCCAGGCCCTGATCGACTTCTACAAACTGCAGGTCGTCTACGCGGAGCTCGAGCCTGGAGACGGGCTGTTCTTCCATTGCAACCTGCTGCACCGCTCCGATCGCAACCGCTCCGAAAACGCCCGCTGGACATTGATCTGCTGCTACAACACGAAGCACAACGACAAATACCAGACCCTGGGCCCCGAGCACCCCGCCTATTCACCTCTGGCACGCCTGCCGGATTCACGTATCCTGGAAATCGGTGCTGCCCGGAAGCCGACAATTTCTTGAGTGCAGCTTCCGAAATCGAATTGCAATTCGCCAACGCCACCGAGGCCGGTGTCGCCGATCTCGCCAGCACGGAAATGCATGCGCCAGATCTGTACAACCATCAACAAGTACTGACGCCTTTAGCCGATCTGGCAAGTATCGACGAGGCGCAGATCGAGGCCTTTCACAAGCGCGGTTTCATGGCCGTGAAATCCGTTTTCAGTCCAGACCGAATCGCCGCCGCCATCGACGGATGGGAACAGCTTGTTGCCGGCGATGTGCCCGGCTACAAGGGCTGCCAGTTCGAAGCTGCCGTTGCCGACCGCATCGAAGAACTCACCGTTGCCGAGCGCCGGCTCGCCCTGCGCAAACTGGCGCGTTTCGTCGACTACGAGCCGCGCCTGCACGATATCGCCTTCGATCCTGACGTACTCGGTGTCGTCTCGCGCTTGATCGGCGGCAAGCCGCACATGTTCCAGGACATGGCCCTTAGCAAGCCACCACTGAAGGGTCGTGAGAAGCCGTGGCACCAGGACTGCGCCTACTTCGACATCCCGACCGACACGCCGGTGGTCGCTATCTGGATCGCCCTCGACGAGGCCACCATCGAGAACGGCTGCATGCGTGTATTATCCGGTGGGCACCGGCTCGGGCCGATCCTTCACTTTCAGCGGCGCGACTGGCAGATCTGTGACAAGGATGCCTATCGCATTCACGATTCTGAACATCCTGTAACTGCTGTGCCGCTACCGGTCGGCGGTTGCCTGTTTTTCTCCGGCCTGTTACCACACGGCACACCACACAACCATACAGACATGCATCGGCGGGCGCTGCAGTTTCATTACTACCCGGAAACCACCAAGGGCACAACGGCCGAAGAGCGTCTTGCTATTTTCGGCACTGAAGGAAAGGATGTAACTTGTTGAAACGCTGTTCCAGCCCCTTTGTTTTTCTCCTGTGCTGCTGCAATGTCGCCCTCCTGAGCGGCTGTCTGACGATCGGCTGGGAGCGCGACAAATCCGAACTCAGTCCGAAATTCACGCCACAGGACATCGTCCTGATCCGCATGAACTACATGCGCAACAACACAGCCGAGTTCGACATGGGCCGACCACCGGCGCCATTGAAACGAATCAGTCGACCGGGCTATCTGTCGCCGGACATCCGGGGCATGCTGCTGCCACGGTCACTCGAGAAGCAGTTATCGGAATTGCCGCGTGGCTGCGTGCGGAAGCGGATCGATACAACCATTGTCATCATCCGCAAACGAACCCGCGAGATAACCGATGTTATCTACGAGGTAGGCATGTGAGGAGCGCAGGTAAAGCTGCCGCACTGTTGCTGGGGATCAGCATGCTGACCCCCGGCTGCGCCGTGCTGCAGCCGGTCAAGCGAAATCCGACGCCGGCCGAGCTTGCCGGCATCGAGATTCGCGACGTCCATGTGCGGTTCACGCCCGAAGATGCCGAAACGATTCGGCTGTTCTACATTCGCGACCGCGCCGCATCCCTGCCGATCACGTTGGCCTGGGAACCCCTGCCCCTGGAAATCGAGCGCCAGGTCAGGAAGGGCTACGTCGTGCCGAAAAAGGCCAGAACCCGATCGCTGCCGGGCAAACTCGAACGCCAGTTGTCCCACTTGCCAAAAGGCTACAAACGAGTGAAAGCCGGTACCGATCTAATTATTGTAAATACCAAGACGCAGATCATCGTCGACCACATCCGCGAACCCTGGCGCTGAGAAGAGAATTGACGACAGGGTATTCGACGAACAAAATCCAAAACCAACAGTCAATCCCCTTTCTCGACCCTGCCGTATTCGGCCACGAGGTGTCAGGGCGCATCCAGTAACCCGCGCACGGTGCACATCAATTTCTGCGGTGAAAACGGTTTCTTGAGCAGCGGCGAACCTTCGGGCTTCAGGTTGCCGAGGATCAAACGGTTCTCACCGATGCAGCCGGACATGTACAAAACCTTCAAGTCCGGCCGATCTTCGACTGCATGCCCGACGAGCTCGTCGCCGTTCATTCGCGGCATGGTGTAATCGGTGAGAATCATCTCAATTGCTTCCTTACCGTCCTGCACAATGCTCAATGCTTCGACACCATCCGCCGCCTCGACGACGGTATAGCCGTGGCGCATCAGGATGCGTGCGACATAGTGGCGGACGTCGCTTTCGTCCTCGACAAGCAGAATCGTTTCGTTGCCGGTCGTGATTGTCTTCTGATCGGTCGGATTGAGGCTGGTTTCATCGCCGTTCCGAGCCCGGGGAAAATCAATCCTGAAGGTCGTGCCAAAGCCAAGCTCACTTTCCACTTCGATCGTGCCGCTGAACTGCTCGATGATTTGCTTCGCCGTATACAGCCCGAGCCCGATTCCCTTCCCGCGATCCTTCGTCGTGAAAGACGGGTCGAAGATTTTCAGAAGCGTTTCATCGTTCATGCCCGTACCGGTATCGCTCACCGACAAACGCAAGAAAGACTCCTTGTCGCCGGCGTCCGTCGCCCGGTCAACGTTCTCCGTCGTCAACGTGATCTGGCCGCCTTCGGCCATGGCATCATGGGCATTGACGACGAGGTTGACGATCACCTGCTCGAACTGGCCACGGTCACAGGCCAGTGACCCAGGCTTGCAGTCAGCAATCACATCGAGCGACACGTTTTCACCGATCAGGCGGCGCAGCATGCCCTCGAGATCGGTGACGATCTGGTTGAAATTGTAAACAGCGAGTTCCGAGTCATCAAGATTTCTGAACACTTTGAGTTGATCAGTAAATCCGACGGCACGATTGGCGGAGTGGGTAATTTCCTCGGCAAAGGATTGCAGTTGGTCATCGGTTTTGAGCTCTGCTTCCAGGAGCTGTGAAAATCCAAGGATGGCTGTCAGGGCATTATTCAAATCGTGTCCGACACAACCGCCCAATCGCCCGAGAGACTCCATCTTCTGGGCGTGGCGAGACTGCTCCTGCAGCCGCTTAATGGCATCGACGTCCTGGATCTGCAGCAGCAGCGCGTAAGGCTGGTTGTCGGCATCGGGCACCAGCAACACCTCCACCTGGGCGCGCAGAACGGCGCCCGCTTTGTGAATGAGCCGCTTCTCTACCTGGTACGAACGAATGTCGCACGTCTTGAGATTTGCCAGGTTCTCATCGTCGTTGCCTTGGTCTTCCGGACAGGTGATGTCACCCAAAGTCGTGGCCAGGAGCTCCAGTTCAGTAAATCCGAGCATCGCACACAAGGTTTCGTTGGCCCTGATGAACTGCCCGTCGAGAAAAGTCAGTGCTACGCCGAGCGGATTCGAATTCTCCGAATTCAGCAAGCTGGCCTCGCGCTCCTGAAGAACGGTATCGATCTTTTCCAGCACCTCGATATGGCACTTGATCCCGGTCTGGTTCTGTTGGTCGCTTGTCATCGGGTTATACCCTGTGCAATTGAAGGCGAAGTGACGCGCCTGCAGGTATTAGGCGGAAAGAAGAACCGGCGCACAGCCCCCGCACCGCTGTTCGAGCTTTAGTACGTGGATTTCGCATGATACACGCGGCCCTCAGCTCGGTTAGTCGGTGCGGAATACAGCGAGTCCGATGGCTTATTCGATCGCATGAAGCATTCCACACCAGGTTACTGGATCACCGAATTTTCGATATACAGATACCGGGATCCGGAAGCCCATTTCCCGGCGGATTATGTTTTTTCTGTTGTTCCCCTCTTGATCTCTTTACGTCTCCACAAACGGGTGTGCCGTTGCTGGCATCATGCAGAAAGGAACCATCCCCGATGTCGCGTAATTGATCGAGCGCCGGCATGACCGGTACATCAAGGCCGCCATGTCGAAAAAACGCAGATTTTTTTGCCTCACAGAAATGTAAATTCTGTGTTATGATATCTACCTGCGGCCCATTCCTACGGGATGCTTGACGAACAGCAATCCTGATCAACCTTTGTAAAGCGATTCCTGGCAGGAATCATTCAGGCTAAAACAAGAAGCGGGGAAATTCATGAAACTTGAGAACCGAGTCGCCTTAATCACCGGATCGAATCGCGGCATTGGCCATGGGATCGCACTGGCATTCGCGCGTGAAGGTGCTGATATCGTCATCAATTATCGTTCTCACGCCGATGAAGCCCAAGCAGTCGCCGATGAAATCCGGACACTCGGCCGCCGAGCGATTGTCTGTCAGGCAGATGTCGCCGATCGCCAAGCCGTCGATGCCATGGTGCAGGCAACGGTAGACGAATTCGGACGGATCGACATCGGCGTAGCTAATGCGGCAATCTCGATACGAAAACCGTTTTTGGAACTGACCAATGATGACATGGAAACCGTGATCGCTGTGTCACTGATGGGCGTCTTCAACGTCACCCAGGCATGCGCCGGGGTGATGGCCGATACGAAAACAGCGGGCAACCTGCTGGTGATCAGTTCGCCGCACGCTGCCATTCCGTTTGCTACGTCGGTGCCCTACAACACCTGCAAGGCCGGAATCAATCATATGACACACACCATCGCCGATGAACTGCGCACCGCGAAGATCCGTGCCAATGTCATCGAACCGGGCTGGATCGATACTCCGGGGGAACGGGAGTATTCTTCCGTCAAGGAAATCGAGGAAAACGCCAAAAACCTACCGTGGGGCCGTCTCGGCACTATCGATGAACTCGGCGCCGCGGCAGTGTTCATCTGCAGTGACGACGCCTCCTATGTGACGGCCGCGACGCTGCGGGTAGACGGCGGTTTCTGGCTGCCAAGCCGCGGCCGTACATCCCTCTGACTGTGCATCGTTGAAAAGGGCCCAACCCCACTGTCGCCCCAACAGTTCCGCTACAGCGTGGCGCCCAATGCCGCGATCACGAACTTCCTCTCCTCCGGCAACACCACCGTGATACGCACACAGCGATCAAGCGGGGCCAGGGCCGGCTTGCGCACGAAGATGTCGCGCGCCAGCAGAACGCCCTTCAGGGCCTCGGCACGCCCGCTGGAGCCGGCATCAAAAGCCACAAAATTCGTCGCCGATGGGATGGCGCGCAGCCCGACGTCCGCCGCCGCTGCCGCATACTCATCGCGGCCGACAGCAACCTGGCGCACCACATCCTGTACAAACTCAATGTCCTGCAACGCCGCCAACGCCCCAGCCTGGGCGATACGGTTGACGCCAAAGTGATTGCGGATCTTGTCGAGCATTGCCACAATGTCGCGATGAGCGATGGCGTAACCGATTCGTGAGCCAGCCATGCCGTAAACTTTCGAGAACGTTCGTAGTCGCACTACGCGTGGATTCGACGGATCGACTGGCGGGATGTCGGCCGGGGGCGCCAGGTCGACGTATGCCTCGTCCAGCAGCAAAACACAGTGCGCCGGGATCGATGCCATCAGCACAGTCAGCGTTTCCTGCCGCTGCCAGGTGCCCATCGGATTGTCCGGATTCGCCAGATACAACAGCGATGCCCCAGCCGATGATGCCGCATCCAGCAGCGCCGGCGCGTCCTCGTGGTCGTCGCGGTACGGAACAGTCTTCAACTCACCGCCGTAGCCGGCAACATGATAGTTGAATGTCGGATAGGCGCCAAGAGAAGTCACAGCGCAATCACCCGGACCTGCAAACGCCCGCACAAAAAGCCCTAGAAGATCGTCGATACCGCTGCCAAGTGCAATCTCCGCAACATCGACTCCATGTTTCGCAGCCAGCGCACAACGCAGCTCGTAGCCTTCTGGATCATTATAGCAGTGAACATTGTCGAGCGCCGCCGTCATCGCCGCACGGACCATCGGTGAAATGCCGAAACTGCTTTCGTTGGCGCCGGCACGAACACGAAACGCCCGGCCCCGCTGGCGCTCCAGCGCCTCCGGTCCGACAAACGGCACGTTGGACGGCAGCCGTCTGACCAGGTCGATCAACGGCAGGTCTGCGGGATACTCAGGCATCGTAGTTGAAGTGTGGCAGCAACGGATGTAAGTAAGACATGAGGTGAACTGTACAGTATAAACGTGGATACCGCGACGGGAATCTGTGCCGTAGTGTCGCATCAACGGCCGAACCGGCCATGCCACAGCAAGACATGAACACCGCAGAACGTGCACACGGCAAGGCTAAAATATCAGATGCTCAACCAGACTGTCATCAGGACCATCCGCGATGCCGTCAACGGCAGTGGACGCATCGTGATTCTGACCGGAGCAGGGATCTCCGCCGAGAGCGGAATCCCGACTTTTCGCGGGCCGGAAGGCTACTGGACAATCGGCTCAGAGGTATACCAGCCACAGGAAATGGCAACACTGCAGATGTTCCAGCGCCACCCGGAGGCAATATGGAGCTGGTACCTTTACCGCGCCACAGTCTGTCAAAACGCCGTCCAGAACCAAGGGCACAAAGCACTTGTCGATCTGGAAAAACGGCTTGGCGATCGTTTTGCGCTGATCACACAGAACGTTGATAATCTGCACATCCGGGCCGGCAACAGCGACGCGCGGACTTTGCAAATCCACGGGAATCTGTTCCACATGCGATGCATGGGCAGATGCGTCGAAACTGTGTATCCGCTGCCGCAGCAGTTGCTCGGCAAAAAGCGGAACGAAGCCCTGTCGCCGGCCGAACGAAACCTACTCAAGTGCCAGAACTGCGGCGGCGCGGCAAGACCACATGTGCTGTGGTTCGACGAGTATTACAACGAGGAATGGTATCGGTGCGATTCCGCCATGAAGGCAGCAGACGAAGCACAACTGCTGATCGTCGCGGGCACGTCCGGTGCCACTTCGCTGCCAATGCAGGTGGCGCAGCGGGTATTGGGGAATGACAGCGCTATCATCGACGTCAACATTGCGCCGAATCCGTTTTCGGATTTGGCCCAACGAAGCAACGGTGGCGCTTCCATCCGATCAGCAAGCGCCACAGTTTTGCCGGCACTCGTGGAGAGTGTCAGCGCGGCCGTGAGTTGATCGAACAGTTTTTTCAGCTGCAAAGCGCTGCAAAGCCGACAGCGGGCAGTGAATCGCAGTAAGCGTCTTCGAGTAAATCCACTTCGCTGCGGCGCGTGATTTCGTGATCGACTTCGACATTCATTTGAGGAGCACTGTAAACATCCATCAACAGGAGCTGCTCGCCCGACAAGTTTCGCAAGTCTGTGGTCTGATTCATCTCTGAACCTCCGTCATACAGGGGTGGGTTGTGGGTGGGTGAAATAAACGAACTGGATCTTCTTATCGCATAAGTCGTTCCACTTTTGACAATTTCTGAAAAAAATGAATTTTTCGCCGAAAATCACAAAGATGAATGCACCACCGCCGCACCAGGGCGCGACAATACGCGGCTTCGTGCTGCATGTGTTCCACCGCACCAGTGCCGGATATACCACCGTGCACGTGATCGGCAAACTCGAATCCGGTGAGACATTCGAGATCACCGATAACAGTATGCGGCCGCATTTCTTCGTCCGCTCAACAGACGCTGAGCGCTGCCAGGACAAGGCGCTGGCACACAACGGTTCGATCTCCGATGCCGGACTGACGACGATGGACCGGGCAGCAGTGTCTCGCATCGACCTGCCCCGTACATTCGAACAGAGGCAACTCGCCGAGAGTCTGGCGGCAACCGGCGTGCGAACCTATGAAGCCGATTTCAATTTCAGCCTGCGTTATCTGATGCAGCACAACATCAGCGGCAGCCTCGCGATTCAGGGCAACTGGAAGCCGTCGGCCACGGTCAACAGGCGGTATGTGAACCCGACAATCACGCCGGCAGAGTGGGAACCCGTGCTGCAGGTGCTGTCGCTCGACATCGAGACCAACGCCGACGCCTCCACGGTTTACGGTGTCTCACTGGTGACGGCCGATTCGACGCCGGTCGAAGAGATGCACCTGGTCGGCGAACCCACCGCGGATGACCCGGCGTTCGCCATCTGTTACCCGACGGAAAGGGAAATGCTGACCGGTGTGATTACCCGCATCCGATCCCTGGATCCGGACATATTGACGGGCTGGAACCTCATCGATTTCGATCTGCCAACGCTGCTGCGCAGATGCAAGGCGCTGGGGCTGAAGTTCGCGATCGGCCGGTCGCATCTCGAAGTGTGGTACCGCGAAGGCTCGTCCTGGGGCAGCAGCCGCGTGTTCGTGCCGGGCCGCCAGGTTCTCGACGGCATGCACCTGATGCGCGCCACCATGCAAAAGTTCGAGGACTACAGCCTGGAGACCGTTGCCGAGGCGGTGCTCGGCCGTGGCAAGGTCCTGGGCAGCAACGGTGGTTCCCGGGTCGAGGCAATTACCGACAGCTTCCACAACGATCGGCGCACATTCTGCGAATACTGCGTTGAGGACTCCCGCCTGGTGCGCGACATTCTCAATGACCAGGGACTGATCACCCTGTCCATCCGCCGCTCGCTGTTGACCGGATTGCCGCTGGAACGAGCCTGGGGCAGCGTCGCGCCATTCGAGTTTCTGTATATTCGCGAATTGCATCGACTCGGAATGGTGGCACCGACCCTGGGCATTGACCAGGAACCGCCCGGCGGCGCTCCCGGAGGACTGGTCATGACCCCGGAGCCAGGCCTGTACCGGCATGTCTTCGTAATGGATTTCAAAAGTCTGTACCCGACGATCATTCGCACGTTCAATCTCGATCCGCTGTCACATGTACGGGGCCGGACAGCGACTGATCCGATTATCGCGCCGAACGGTGCAAAATTCGACCGATGCCCCGGCGTACTGCCGATGCTGCTCGAGCGCTTTTTCGAGAGCCGAGCCGAGGCCAGGGCCGAGGGCAATGCCATCGCAGCCCATGCTTACAAGATCATCATGAACTCGTTCTACGGCGTGCTGGGAACCAGCGCTTGCCGGTTCGCGGCAACCGAGCTCGCCGGCGCTATCACCGGGTTCGGCCACCACCTGCTGCGCTGGACGCGCCGCTGGCTCGAGGACCAGGGCTACAACGTACTCTACGGCGATACCGATTCACTATTCGTCGAGCCACGGTTCGCCGGCAATGCGGACATCGCAGCATCGCTGGCGTTCGGGCAGGAACTGTCGGCAACAGTCAACGAGCGGTTGGCACGTTATGTCGAATCTGCCTATGGTGTGGAATCACATCTCGACTTCGAGTTCGAGAAATATTATCGCAACTTTTTTCTGCCGAAGCGCCGGGGCGAATCGGTGCAAGGCCGGGCCAAGGGCTATGCCGGAATCCGCGTCGACAACGACGGCGAGGAGCTGGAAATTGTCGGCATAGAAGCCGCGCGTAGCGACTGGACCGACATTGCTCACGCGGTTCAGCGGCAACTTCTGGAGATGGTTTTCGACAATGCTTCGGCCGATGAACTCGACAAGTACCTGACGGCACTCGTCGCCAGCGTCAAGTCAGGCAAACGCGACGAGGACCTGGTATATCGCAAACGACTGCGCAAGCCCCTCGACCAGTACACGCGAACAACACCACCGCACGTCAAGGCCGCCCGGCTGCTCCCGGATCCGCACGGCATGATACGATATCTCGTTACGACGGACGGACCGCAGCCGCTAGGCTATGTCACAGCCCCCCTGGACTACAAGCATTACATCGAAAAACAGATCGGCCCCGTGGCAACGGCGATCGGAGAACTTGCCGGCGTCGACTTTCTGCCGACGCTCACTGGCGAGCAGTGGCTGTTTGAGATGTGAAGAAGGTTTCAGGTGGGAACAGATTGAAGAGTCAAGAGGGGGCTCGAGCTGGCGTTCAGGTTTTCGTGCCCGCAAACCGGATTTGGCTTCTCCGGCACAGCCTTCTCTTCACTGACACTTGGCCCTCTCCTCAATCCCGTCACACCCCTCTCAATCGTATTGTCTCGATGATCGACGAGACGATCGCTCTGATTATGTTGAGCTTGCGGATCGATACTGTGCCGGTCTTGCGGGTCCGGTACTTTACCGGGATCTCCAGACGGCGCAGGTCGGACACCACCGCGTAGCCGGCAACAACGAGGTTCGGCGAAAAGGTGTCGTCGGGAATCGCCCGATACAGGTCTCGAAAAATTTCTGCGCGCATGAGCCGGTAAGGGCAATTGACGTCGTGTACGCCCTTGCCGAAAATCACGCGTACGACCAGGGCAGCACCAATGCTCATGATGCGGCGAACCGGCGGGCGCTGCTCGCCGATCCTCCGACCTATGATAAAGTCGTAGCCCTGTCGTTGCTCCCAGAACTGCGGGAACATCGCGGCCCGCACTTCATTGTCCGAGTCAACTTGAAACAGCCACGGCGCCGCGTCACAGAATTCCTTGTACCCCTTGAGTACTGTGGGGCCGTGCCCGGCATTGGCCTTGTCGTGAACCTGTACGCGTGCACAGCGTCCAGCATAGTCCTGCAGGATACTCAGCGAGTCGTCCGTAGACCCGTCGTTGAAGGCATGCACGACATAATCGCAGCCGAGTTTGTCGAGCACAGCGATCCAGTCGTCGAGAACCGTCTCAATGATTTCGGCTTCATTATAAACCGGCATCACGACGACGAGTTCGGGATTTTTTTCTGACGCAGTGCTGTCCAATGAATCTCTCGGGGTCGGTATCCGGTGCAGAATCCTCGTGGGCGGATAATGTAACGCATACTACACGATGACAAGGTTACCCGGAGCATCGCCGGGCATCAATTTTACAACTCACTGAACGAGGTTACCGGTGCCAGAGTCGAATTCCGAACCATCTGAATGCCCGCCTTACAGACGGTGCGATGGCGCCACGCGGTCACGGCATTGGCAATCCTCTGCATTACGATCGTCGTCTACAAAAACACGCTGACGTATCCGTTCGTATTCGATGATCTGCCGTGCATCGTCGATAATGACGCGGTCAGAGTGCAGGCCCTGACCGGTCCGAGCTTTGGAAGGCGGCACGAAACCCGGCAGCACCGAATCGCGCTGTTGAACTGAATCCGTCTGACACGAATGCCGCAGAACTTCTGGAACAACTGCAAAACCTCAGTCTATACGGACGATACAGAACCATGAGCTATATTGTCCGGTCATACGACGTCATTCAAACCAACTAACTTCTACCCCTCAATGCAGTCACACACGATTGATTTGGAAGTCGGCCCGACCGGCAGCCTCGAGATGCTGTCGCAGTTCGAAGTGAGCCAACTGCATGAAGCAGATCGCGGCGCCGACCACGAACTGTTTCGCCGGTGCGCTCTGGCGGTGCTTAATTCCGGCAGCCTGAATGACGATGCGGAAACGATTTTCCAGAGTTATGAAGATTTCGAGATCCATATCCTGCAGCGTGCCCGCGGCATCCGCCTGGCAATCGCCAACGCACCGTCGGGCGCCTTCGTCAGCGGGGATATGATCACCGGCATCAAGGACCACCTGTTCGCCGTTCTGCGTGATATTGTCTTCATCAAGACGGAAATCGAGCGCAGCCATAAATTCGACCTCAGCAAGTCCGCCAGCATTACCGACGCAGTCTTCCACATCGTCCGCAACGCCCGCATTCTCCAGGCCGGGCGCCCACCGGATCTCGTCGTGTGCTGGGGCGGTCACTCGATCGATCGACTGGAGTACGACTACACGAAGGACGTCGGCTATGAGCTCGGGCTGCGCAGCCTGCACATCTGTACCGGCTGCGGTCCCGGCGCGATGAAAGGGCCAATGAAAGGCGCCGCCATTGCCCACGCGAAACAGCGGATTCCAGACGGCCGGTACATCGGCATGACCGAGCCGGGCATCATCGCAGCAGAACCGCCCAATCCGATTGTCAATCATCTGGTGATCATGCCGGACATCGAAAAGCGGCTCGAGGCATTTGTCCGTGTCGGCCACGGCATCATTGTGTTTCCGGGCGGCGTCGGCACGACGGAGGAGATTCTCTTCCTGACAGGCCTGCTGCTGCATCCGAAAAACCGGAATCACCGTATCCCGCTGATCTTCACGGGTCCTCAACAGAGTAAAGCGTATTTCGAGCAGATCGATCGCCTGATCGGCGCAACCCTGGGCGATGAGGCGAAGAGTTTGTACAAAGTCATCATCGATGATCCGGCCGAGGTGGCGCGCTCGATGGCGGCGAGCATGGACGATGTCCTGCGGATTCGCCGGGATACGGAGGACGCCTACTACTTCAACTGGCTACTGCACGTGCCGGAAGAGATGCAGCAACCGTTCGATCCTACGCATGAGAATATGGCGGCGCTGCAGTTGAATAGCGACCAGCCGCCCTACCTGCTGGCAGCACAGTTGCGTCGGGCATTCTCAGGAATCGTCGCCGGCAATGTAAAAGAGAACGGCGTCCGCGCGATCAAGGAGAACGGGCCGTTCAAAATCAACGGTGACCCCGCAATCATGAAGCCCGTCGACGAGCTTTTGCAGGCTTTCGTGAACCAGCACCGCATGAAACTGCCGGGCCCGGCATACCAGCCATGTTATGAAGTGGTGCTGTAGCGGGTCCATACACGGAAATGCGGACCTCTGGGATGCCGAATGCCAAGCCATATTGCGGCACAACGTGTAGCGGTCAGCTTCATGTCCTGATGTTTGCTGTGCTTCGAAGAACTGTTGCATCAAGGCAACTCCTACAGCTCTGTGACTGGAAATGCTCAGCAAGTCAGAAGCCGAAAAACCGCCTCCGTGTTTTCGGCTGTCAATACAGCACGCCGGAATTCATCGTTTTTCAGGCGGGCCGTGACCGACGCCAGCAGGCGAAGATATTCGGCATGCTGATTCGGGCTAGCCGCAATCATCAGGATCAATTCAACCGGGCCGCCGTCAAGACCGACATAGTCGAGCAGCGGCTGCCGGCACCATCCCACGGCAACAACCATACCAGTGATCGATTCCAGGCGCGTATGTGGAACGCCGATGCTCAGGCCTAAACCGGTGCTCATAAGCAATTCTCGACTAAGAATTGCTTCGCGAAAGGCCGCCGCATCGGTAACCTGCGGTGTGCGGACCAGGCAATCAATCAGGGTGTCCAGTGCCGCGGCTTTCGAGTCGCATTCAAGAAACAGCACACGTTCGGGCGTCAAAAAAGCCGCCAGTTGCTGTGGTTTATCGGATTCTCGGCTCATTAAGGATTCCACTATGTAAGGATGGTCGGGGGGATGTGATCGACATCGACGGTTTTTCTATCGGGGACAGCCGCAGCGTGACAATCTCATTCGATGCCGGCTGTCAGCTCACACCTAAACATAAGACATCCGCTTATTGCGATTACAAGCTGATGTGCTGGCCGCGGGAGGCTATGAGCCACTTCTCCAGAACGGAATAGTCTGTATTATTGAACCCCGGGGCATCCTCCATGACTGAATGTGAAAAAGACTTCAGCCTCGAAGGCGACAAGCTGGACCAGGCTGCAAGGTGGCGTAATGCCACACAAAAGGTAGAGTATGAGACGTCCGCTTCACGCGCATTAGCCACAAATTCATACCATGATCACAGCGTAGTCAGGAACGCGGATATTTCAACTGAACTGGGCACATAATGAAAATAGTAATCATGGGTGCGGGGCGCGTCGGCCGAGAGCTTGCCCGCGTGCTGTCCTTTCGCACTAACGACGTCGTCGTGATCGATATGGACGAGCTGCGCCTTCGCGAACTCCGCGAGGGGCTCGACATCATGACCTTTGTCGGCAACGGTGCATCCCCCCACGTGCTGAAACAAGTCGGCATCGAGAAGGCTGAAATGCTGTTGGCCGTCAGCAATAACTCTGAAGCTAATATCATCTCCTGCTCTCTGGCCAAGCAGTTTGGCGTGCCCCTGAAGATCGCGCGCATGCGGCGGCGAGATCACTTTCTCGATGTGCCGGGAATGGATGCAGCAACGTTTGGTGTCGATCACGCTATCATTCCTGAATACGAATGTGCTTCAGACATCACTAATGCGATTATGAACCCGGCAGTTCTTGAGCGTGTGACGTTCAGCACTTCCGGTGCTCAGATTTCGAACTTCCAACTTCGACCAGGATCCCCATTGGTGGGCAGCCGCATGTCGAAATTCCCGCGACCGGAATTATTGGAGAAACTGCGAATCTGCGCCATCATGCGACACGGACATCTGCATATCCCCCGTGGGAACACCAGTTTTGTCGCATTCGATGAAGTCTACGTCGCCGGTTCGCAAGACGACGTTGCGGATCTCATCGACTGGGCCTCTCCACACGATCGATCTATTTCAGGTGTGATAATTGGCGGTGCCACACCGCTGGGGTGCATGCTGGCACAGATGCTCAGTGTCGTGGACTATCCGGTACGGATTATTGAATCCGATCCGCACGCCGCCGAATCCGCCGCAGATACGCTTGGTTCGCAGGTTGTGATCATCAAGGGCGAAAGTACAGATCGTGCCATTCTGGAGGAAGCCGGCATCGACCATCAGCATGCCTACGTTGCGGCCCACGGAGATAATGAGAAAAACATCCTGAGTTGTATCCTTGCCAAGCGATGTGACGCGGTCAAAGTGATCGCGGTGACCAAGATCCCGGAGTACATCCGCATCATCGCGAGCATGAGCATGATTGATTGTTGTTTCAGCCCACTCGTCGCTTCGATAAATATGTTGCTCAAGTTCGTCAGCAGTGACACTGGTAGAAATATCGCAATCTTCAATCGTATACCCGCGGAAGTGATTGAAATGAACGTGGAGGGAAAGTCACGCGTTGCAGGCCAACGGATCTCGGAGACCAAGTGTCCGCCGGACGCCGTGTTTGCTGCCATCATCCGCAACGACCAATTGGTGCCAGCCGTCGGATCTGCAGAACTGTTGCCCGGGGATCGTGTGATTATGTTGTCAAAAACTGAGGCAGTCGCCCAGGCAGAAACCTTGTTTCGCGTACATGCTTAGATGAATACTAAGGTCGTTTTACGAGTTGTGTCGGCAATACTGATGATCGTCGGCATTGCGATGCTGACATCCGTACCGGTTTCGTGGCTGATGGGGGATGAGGGCCATGTCACCACCGGTCTATTGTGCTCTTCGCTGATCACGATCGTCGCCGGCGGCCTGGGCTCACTGGTGCACCGCGGTAAAGAAACCGTGCGCATCCGCGAAGGATTCGGGATTGTGACGTTTAGCTGGCTGGCAGCGGCGACCTTCGGCGCCATTCCGTTTTACTGGATCGCTGATCTGACGGTCGTCGACGCAGTCTTCGAAACCATGTCCGGCTTTACCACGACCGGGGCAACGATTCTCAACGATATCGAAGCCCAGCCCAAGGGTCTGCTGTACTGGCGCAGCCTTACCCAATGGCTCGGCGGCATGGGAATCGTCGTCCTGTCACTGGCCGTCCTGCCGATTCTCGGCATCGGCGGCATGCAGCTCTACCGGGCAGAAGCACCAGGTCCCACTGCCGATCAATTGACCCCGAGAATCGCGACCGCCGCGAAGATGATGTGGGGCGTTTACGTGCTGCTTTCCCTAATAGAGACCGTCCTGCTCAAGATCGGCGGCATGACGCTGTTTGATGCATGGTGTCATACCTGCGGCACCATGTCGACCGGTGGATTCTCGACCCAACAGGGAAGCATCAAAGCCTTCGACAGCGCCTATATCGACGTCGTCATTACCCTGTTCATGTTCCTTGCCGGCAGTAATTTCGTCTTGCACCTGCGATGTCTGCGAGGCCAGCCGGCGACATACTTGAAGAACGAGGAATTCCGATTCTATGCCGGGCTCTGTCTGTTCGCTATCGTAACGATGGCAAGCATCCAGCTTTTCAGTGGATTGCAAGGTCAGAATCTGGCACAGATTGTTCGCCAAAGCAGTTTCACTGTCGTTTCAATTCTCACGACCACCGGCTTCTGCACCGAGGACTACAATCTGTGGCCCAGTTATGCGCGCATGGTCCTGCTTTGCCTCATGTTCATCGGCGCCTGCGGTGGCTCCACAGGCGGCGGCATGAAAGTGTCGCGATTGATGATTTTGATCAAGTTCGCACAAGCTCAAATCTACAGGTGCTTTTACCCCCACGCCGTAACCAACGTGCGGTTGGACGATCACCGTGTATCCGATGACATCATCACCCGCATACTGGGATTCTTCTTCATCTATCTGATCCTGTTTGTCGCCGTCTGCCTGCTGATCTGCCTGATCGAACCCGGACTCGCAACGATGTCGGCAGCAGGTGCCGCCGAGACCGCAATCACTGCATCGATTGCCACGCTCTCAAACATAGGGCCCGGGCTCTCTGGTATCGGACCGACCGAGACCTATGCCTGGATGGAACCGCAAACAAAGCTCCTGCTTACATTCAGCATGCTGACTGGCCGCCTCGAAGTATATACAGTGATCGTCCTGCTGCTTCCCAATTTCTGGAAACGGTGAGGTCACCGGCTTCTTGCAAGGCCGTTCTGCAGGTAGCCCTACGTCGCCAACGCCTTCGTGGCGCCTACCTCAATGTTCATGCCCATGATTGTGCACCGGCGTGTGGTCGTGATACACGCCTTCGTTGTGCATACGCTGGTGCATCCGGTTGTACGCGGATTCCAGCGTCAACTGCATTTTGCGGAATCGATCGGCGTCCGGGCGCGCGGCGATCGTATCGACGTACGCCATAGCACCTTCGATCTGGCGCAACATTGCGACCGCGTCTTCCTGACGATACACCGGTTTGTCTCCGCATAACAACTGCACGGCGCTGGTGTGCGCCGCGATATCGTCATTGGGCTCGACCGAGATTCTACCGCGCACACGGACCGCGACCCAGGACGAATCACTGACCACGATTTCCGTCGTACCGCTCGCCGCCATGGCCTTGTCGAAACGCTCCTCGGATACCGTGCAGCCACCGACGACTACCTCGACGGCATCGATCGGCACCTGTACGGACTCGACGCGCCACTCGACCGTCAGGGTGCCACCGGTCTCCGACAACTTGATCCTGCCGCCCGGGGCGGTTCCATCGACGTGCATTTCCACCAGCGGACCGACGGTGACAAAGGTATTGCCGGCTTTCGTGGCCGCCATCCAGTTCTCATAGGTCAGCTCGAGATCGCCCAGCTGCGTGTACGTCCGCAACCCGCCGAGCTGCGAGGCGGCAGACATCTTGTCTGAACCGCCGGTAAGCGGCAGGTGATATCCCATGTTCTGGAAGCGGTACCAGTCTGCAACCGCGGTCGGGCCCAGCTGCGCGTCCCGCCGGTTGAATGACATGAACTCGATGGCATGCACCAGATCAAGAACCACATCGGCAACACGCTCACATTGCGGATTCGGTGCGTGCGGCATCACGACCAGACCGTTCTGATCAATACAGCGCTGTGCCCAGTCCGCCATCGTCACTTCCTGAAAATCGCCGAGGGCGGACTCCGACAAGCCGCCTGAACACAGTGGATGAATCATCTCACCGCGGTAACCGAGCAACGAGATGTGTCCGAGTACCTGCATGCGGTTCTCGGTGCCGACGCGCGCCAGGAATTCACCGTCGTTGCCGGCGAGCGTGTTCGAGTGTGTCGTGGAGCCATCGAAGTCACTGACGTTGGTGAACAGTTCTCCCCACTGGCTGGCCAGCAGGTTGACGACATTGACGTCTTCCGCCTCGCCTTCCAGTACCGCTGTCGATGGCGTCAGAAAATGAACATGTGTGTCCGCCGTCACCCAGCCGCGTCCGCGCCAGTCAAGTACCCGGTCGAGTTCAAACGTCATTTCATCTGTGTCCGCTCCGACCTCGAACGACTCCCGGACCGGGGTCACCTCGTAGCCCCGGCTGATCTCGATGTACACAGTACCCAGCGGCAGGTCGACAATACATTCGCCGCGGATATACGCGTACTGATTCATGCCATTGACGAACTCGCCATAGTTATCTTCAAACCAGGTGCCGTTGACCTTGCGATGGTAGCCTTTCGGCGGCAGATACTCGCCGGCAGCACCATGGAAATGGATCCGTACGCCGACAGGTGCCCGGCTCGCTTTATCGACCACCTTCACTTTCACGGGCCGATGCGCCGGCATAATTTCGGTGACACCACCGGACATTTTGCTCAGATCGTATACAGCCGAGCCAACGTGCAGTTTGGCGGCGGGATGTGCCGAATACTCGACGACCAGCTTGTCCACAGCCAGTTCCGGCTGCAGATCAACGACATCGAGATTCCAGCAACTGTGGTCGTAGGTCGTCTGTCGCCGCGCCGAAATCACCCAGCCAAGATCGATGTTGATTTCATCGATCTCGTCGATCGCATTGAAACTAACGCCGTCCGGCAGCGTCAGCAGCAATTTTCGGCGCGGCTGGAACCGCAGCGGATGATCGGTCAGCTCCGTAGTTGTCAGCCCGTAGATGACCGAGCGCTCGGACTGAGGTTCAAGGCGCAGGGCCTGCAACTCACGGTCGGGGTGCGGATTCGGCAACGCGTAGAGCCAGAGGTTCTCTGGGAGGTTCCGGTCCCGGCTGCTGCGACTGCGCGACTCGCCCCAACCGTAGGTAAAGGGTGGAACTCGTTCGAGCGCGACATCCTCATAATTGGCGCGAACAACCCTTTCATCGTCGGTCGGGACACTGGCGAAGGAGCTGGCACCCCAGAAATGGTGCCCCTGCTGGATGGCGAAGCGCCGCTCGATCGTTGCGGTCGCAGTCGTACCATCGGTGTACTCAAGGACGTAGTCCGAGACACGACCGCCCGAAATGTTGCCGTCGGCAATTTCGTCTCCCAGTCCTTCGACAACGACTGTCGGCACATTTTCGACAGCATGTGCGAAAACCAGGTAGGTCGCCCGCCGACCGTCGAGTCCGATAGTAACGGAGTCTCTGTGCAGCAGGACAACATTGTTGCCGGCCTCTATCCCGAGATCAAACGGAATGCCGCGAAATTGCGTTTCGCCAAAACTCTCGGCGGCTGGTTTCGGCGTCGCCAATTCAGCGGGCAACTCGCCACGGTTGACATTGTAAACGGCCCCCAGGGGAACCGGCGTGAAACGGGCAGAAGGCGGAATATTCATGATTAGCTCTCCGGAATGTGGTCCTTTTCGCCAGCTTGTGCTGATCGTCCCCTTACCGGTTGATCTCCTCCCAGGTGGCGCGCAACCACTTGACAGCAGCAACGGAGTTTTCAAAGATCGAGTACCCCGCACCGGCGCCGTAGTCGACGGCGGGGATGAACTCCGTGGAAATCTGCCCGAGCTTGCTGTCGGGGTGGGTGGCGTGATGCTTCATCAGGTGGCGCAGAACTTCTTTCCAGGGCTCGAGATTACTCTCGTCCCAATCACTGTGCCATTCGCCTTCCTGCGGCCGGATAAAGGGATACTGGATGCCGCGGCCGAAGGAGCCGTCTTCGTGCCTGGCCCAGACGTTGACCGGATTGTTCGGCGCCGCAGCTCGGGCATGGGTATGCCAGACGAAACCGCGCTCGATCCATTCGTCACTGACGTTGCCAGGCGTGAACGGATCGAGAATCAGTGCGCCCGACTCGACGTCGCCGCGGATATCGAGCACTTCCTGTTCCTTGGGATTGTCCATTTTGAAGACGACATGCGAGTGATCGAGCGTCAGCCGGAAAGGCACGCCGCGAGCTTCCACGAGGTCGGCGACCTTGCTGACCTGTCGAAAATCCTCCGACCACATGTTGACATGAATCTCGAAGGTCGACTTGCAGCCGCACGCCTCGCCCCACTCGTAGGCGCGCATGTAGATCTCGGCAACCTCTTCGTTGGTGATCAGGTGACCGTCGTCGTGGTACATGCTGATCTGCGTATTGTGCGCGATGCTGCCGAGGCGGGCACCGAGCTCGAGGTTCGTCTTGAGCATGTCCTCGTCGCGCCCGAGCGTGTAGTACCAGCCGCCGGCTCGGATCGGCAGCCCGTATTCCTCACTGCAACGGATGTACTCCGCTTCCAGATCAGCCGGCGGTGTCTTGTCGAAGTAATCGTAGACCCCGGATTCCTTGACCATGCGGAACTTGGTGTCGAGGTCGAGGGGTTCGTCGGCGTCGGTGTGGATGACGCCGCTCTCCGTGATACCGAATAACAGATTTGCCATGGTGCTTTGCCTTTATTGGAAGGTTGCAAGTTTCAAGTGGGTCAGTATACGCTGCAACGTATCCTTTGTTACTCTGGCAGCCCGAACCTCATTTCACTTTCACTGGTTGACCGGTGCGGACGCTTTCGTAGATGGCGCAGATGAGCTTGACGCTGCGGATGCCTTCCTGGCCGTCGCAGGTCAGCCGAGCCTTCTTGCCTTTCAGCACGTCGACGAGTTCCTGGAACTGGCGACGATGCCCATCGGAAGAAATAGCAAGCGGATCGGCAGCACCGCCGGTTGTGCCGGTCTTAACTGAAAATTTCTCCAGCGTCCGTACGTCGCTTGCCAGCGGTTTCGCGAACCCCCAGAAATCGAGATCGTCTTCGGTGCACGACATGGTGCCGTCGGTACCGCTGATCTGCATAGCCTTCGCGAAACCGGGATACACCTCGGTCGATGCCTCAATCACCCCGATCGCGCCGCTCTTGAATTTCAGCGTCGCGGCGAGGTTGGTCTCGACCTCGATCCGCTTGCGACTGGGCCGGCTGGCATAGGCGAACACCTCGCGCACGTCACCCATCAGGTGAATCAGCATGTCGACGTTGTGGATGGCCTGATTCATCAGGCAACCACCGCCGTCGAGCTTCCAGGTGCCGCGCCAGGCACCGGAGTCGTAGTAGGCCTGATCGCGAAACCACTTGATATAAGCACTGCCGTTTACGGGCTTTCCCAGACGGCCCGCGTCCATCGCCTTTTTCATGGTGATGCTGACGTCCTTAAAACGCGCTGGAAAGATGGTCACGAGCTTGACCTTGTGACGTTTGCAGGCACTGATAATCTTGCGGCAGCGGGCAGGATTAACTTCCAGCGGTTTCTCGCAGATCACGTGCTTGCCGGCACGGGCCGCCGCAATCGCCGGTTCCAAATGGGCACCGGACGGCGTCGCGATCGTGACGATGTCGAGCTCGGGATCCTGTAGAAACATCCCGAAATCAGAATACGCCCGACACTTGTGCTTCGCGGCAAAAGCCGCAGCCTTCTCCGGCGAGCGGCTGTAGCAGGAATACATTATGCCGCCGCGCACATCATTGGCCGCCTCGGCGTGGAAATCCGAAATGTTGCCGAGTCCAACGACACCGAAGGACCAGCGTTTTGTCTTTGTAGCCATGTCAATCTCCGGGGGCAAGTGGGATCGCAGTAATGAAGATGATTGCGGAGAGCAATATTAGCACACAATCATTCTCTCCCAAGTCGTTCTGTAAAATTAGTCACCGCTAGGTGGGTTGACAACGATTTGAGGTCCCCATACATTCAATTCAGTTGATCCATAGTATTATTGGAGGGTGCAGATGCCAAAGTCACGGTATACGTCCCTTGGTGAGATGAAGAAATCCTCTTTTTTCTACACTAGGATCGCGTTGTTCGTCGAGCGCCTGGAAGACCGTGAATCCCTACCCGAGCTGCGGCCGGATAATGCCTGGGATTCGGAGTTGACGGACGAAGTCACAGAGTGTTCACCCATCGACCTTTTCATGCCGGTCGAAGTCGAGGACGAAAAAGCAGCGCAGGCAGTGAGGGCGGGCGTGCTGCTGTGGAACGACGAGCTGTCGCTCTCACACGATATCTGTCAGAGACTGAAGACACCGGAAGGCAGTTACCTCCATGGCGTCATGCACCGGCGCGAAGGCGACTATTCCAATGCCAAGCACTGGTTCGCCAAGGTCAACAATCATCCGATCGCTGCCAAGCTGTTCGAGAAATCCACGCGGATCGCCGATGATATCGTGCACCCTACCGATCAACTCAGCCACTACATCAGTGTCCTGGAGCGCATCGGCCACTGGTCCGCGGATAGTTTCGTCGATTGGTGCGAGAGCGCTTCGCAAGGGAATATCGACAGCACCTGCCTGTACTTCTTCAAGAAGCTGCAGATCGAGGAAATCCGCCTCCTCATCGATCACTGCTATAAGCTTTCGATCGGCCGGCCAGGGACCTGACGCGGTATACCCCCCCTCGCCGGAGCCCCGGTGATTCCTCGCCGAGAAATCAGTCACACAGCCGCCGCCGCAGTCTCGCGGAAACGCTTGATGTGCACTTGCAGCAACGCAATCTCCGCCGGTGTCACACCATCGATCCGGGCCGCTTGCGCCAGCGTATCGGGCTTGATGCGCTGCAGCTTCAGCCGCGACTCATTGCGCAACCCCGGCATGTCGTAGTTAAACCCTGACGGGATCTTCCACTCCGTCAGTTTCTGCAGAGATATCGCCTGGTTCTTTTCCTGCTCGATGTAACCTTCGTAATGCGCCTCGATCTCGAGTTGCCGACAGACCTCCGCGCCATAGCCCCGCAGTTCGTCGATATCGTCGAGCCGCAACTCCTTCGCGCGCAGCCGCCTCCATAGGCTTTGGCCGGAAACCTTCGTATTGTCGAGAAAATCGCGTGCCTCGGCGATTTGCTGCTCCAACTCGCCGACCTGGCAGTAGTGCCGCTCCGGCAGCAACCCGATGTCGTACCCGATCTTCGACAGGCGACGACAAGCATTGTCCTGACGCAACAGCAGCCGATATTCGGCACGGCTGGTGAACAACCGGTACGGCTCGGTGATGTCCTTGGTCACTAGATCATCGATGAGCACGCCGATGTAGGCCTGGTCGCGGCCGAGCACGATCGGGGAGCAGTCGCCGCCTGCCAATCGCGCTGCGTTGATGCCGGCGACGATTCCCTGGCCGGCAGCCTCTTCATAACCAGTCGTGCCGTTGATCTGGCCGGCAAGAAACAGGTTCGGCCATTTCATGACTGCCAGGGAATTGTGCAACTGGTGCGGCAGCACGAAGTCGTACTCCACAGCATAGGCATACCGCGACAGCGTTGCGTTCTCCAGGCCGGGCAACGAGCGCACCATTTGCCACTGTACATCGGTCGGCATACTTGTGGAGATACCGTTGAGGTAGTACTCGTCGGTAAAGGCGCCTTCCGGCTCGAGGTAAATTTGATGCGTTTCATGATGCGGGAATCGCATCACTTTGTCCTCGAACGACGGGCAGTAGCGCGTACCGATCGCTTGAATGCGGCCGTTGTACATGGGCGACTGTTCGATGTTGTCGAGGACGATCTGCCGCGTCGTCTTCGTAGAACTGATCTGCCAGCAGGGCTTCTGCGGTAAATCCCGCGGCGCGATCGTGCGGACAGCCTGCACGTCATCGTGCCAATGGCTGAAGTGCACCGTGTTGTCGCTGACCTGCTTGGACATCTGCGAAAAGTCGATGGTATGGCCCATCACTCGCGGCGGTGTGCCGGTCTTCAGACGGCCGAGCTCGAGTTCGAGCGTGTTGAGCAGCGACGCCGAGAGCGCTTCGGCCGCAACGTCACCGGCGCGACCGCCTGGAAAAGACTTCTCGCCATAGTGACAGACGCCGCGCAGGAACGTGCCGGTACAGACGACTACCGCCCGGGCCTGCCAGGATTCGCTGAAATCAGTGGTGATGCCGGTGATCCGGTCGCCGCGCGTGAGAAACTCTACTGCCTGCGCCTGGTGCACGAAAATATTCGGCTCCCGCTCGACCATGAACTTCATCCGCCGCTGGTACAGCACCTTATCGCACTGCGCCCGTGGCGACCAAACCGCGGGCCCCTTCGAGCGGTTGAGCATCCGGAACTGGATCGCACTGGCATCGGTGTTCTTACCCATCTCACCGCCGAGCGCGTCGATCTCGCGCACGACCTGTCCCTTGGCAATACCGCCAATTGCCGGGTTACACGACATCTGGGCGATATGATCGAGGTTGATCGTCAGCAGCATAGTGCGCGCCCCCAGGCGGCCGGCAGCCAGCGCTGCCTCACAGCCGGCGTGGCCGCCGCCGATGACGATGACGTCGAATTGGCTATATTCAGTGTTCATGGAACTCACGGTTATTCTCACTATGGCACGGGTAGCCACATAATCTATTGGAACCCCGCCGCTCAGTCAATCGCCGCGATTTTATCCGAATAGGATGGGAAAATAGGAAAAACCGATATCCGCCTTGAAAATCCGCTATAGCTGTCTATACTCCAACGAATTACCAAACACCACCGCCACCGGTGGAAAACTGGCGACACTACAGGTTTCGTGCCTGAGTCGATGAAACTGAAATATCTGGAAGGGAAAAAATTCTGCGTTGTATTCGTCAAACAGACGGATGAAAATGATCCGGACAGTCCGATCAGCATGAAATGTCTTCACGGCCGCGCTAATATCGATCGTCACGGCAAGCTGAATGTTGAAGGCCCAGAGTTCAGTTTCCCCGTCCCGGCAACCGCCAGTAAACAAATCATGCCCAGCGACGGCACACCCATGTTGAAGGACGCCGAATACTTTGTCATGTGCAAAGTATCCGGAATGGATCTTTGATACAGGAACACTCGAAGCAGCAACACACAGGAGGAACCCCAATGAATGAGTTTTCGTTCGATGTCACAGGACTTAAGGAACAGACCTTCGCAAAAGGTGAGAACGTTCTCGAGGAAGGCAAAGACAGCCAAAATGTCTTCATCCTCAAAGACGGCAACGTCAGTGTAACTACCGATGGCAATGAGTTGTGCAAAGCCAACGCGCCCGGTACGATCTTCGGTGAGATATCCGTGTTGCTCGACAGCAACCATACCGCCACGGTGACCGCAGAAGAGCAGACGACCTGCTATGTTGTCGATGACTTGATGAAGTACTTCGAGAGCAATCCGACGGCCTGCCTAAAGGTCGCTCAGACCTTGGCGACTCGCGTTATGAACATGAACAATCACTTCCTGGAGATCAAGCACGAGATCTTGGAGTTGCAGAAAAACGCCTCGCCCAATCAGGGCAGCAGCAAACTTTTGACATTGGTTGAGAAGATGGACCAGTTCTGGGGCCAGGACATCCTGTAACCGGACGGTCGTATTTTTCAAGAGCCCGGGAATGTTCGCGTCCCCGGGTTTTTTTTGCCCGAATGATGGGCAAACCCGTTTGGTTACAAGAGGCTACCCCGATACACCTGCTCGCCAAAACGTCCCAGGTCCTCGCGTAGAAACACCATGCCGCCGCAACGCAACGGCGTGCCGCCGCAATAAAGATCCAGCAGCGCACGCTGAAGCCGCGTCTCGCGAGGCGCCAGTGTCCAGTCGTCGTAGTCACGACAGAAGATGAATAAAAGACCATCATCACCACTCGACATGACCGGAAACAGATACACCTCACGCATGAAACTCGCGAGGTTCGAACCCGCCAGGTGCGTTTCGAGCTGGGTATTGAAGATCCATGACCGGCATTGCACCGCCAACGGACGAACGTCCGGAAAGCACGTGTCGAAAAACTTGAACACAGCGCGCAACGATTCGGCAACGACTGCCGGCGTCATACCGCCGCCCTCTGGAATATGCAGGTCGAGGACATAGTCTTCCGGCCCTAGAACCCGGCGCCAGACAGACTTCTCGATCGTCGTCACCGCGCTCATCGCCATACCCAACGGCGACGCAACAGTCCCACAGATCGTTGAATCGTCTTCGTCCAGTGTACTCTGCCAACGTGCCTGCCCGCTCCCCGTTGGCGCAACAAAACCGTCGGCATCGAACAACAAGCCGGGCGGCATGAACAGCAGTGTCTCGCCAGTTTCGTCGTGGCGCCAGCATTGGACCTTCGCTGGTTGATGAATAAGCCTGAACTCGAAGCGACCAACCCGGAATATTTTCCCACGAGGATGCTGACGCAGCCACATCAGCTTACTCACCGGAGTACCCGGCAGTCCATCGTATCTGATTTTGTACGCCTCGTTGAAGGCCCGGATCTGGAGACAAGTGTCGCGCGATATCGTCGGGGGGATCTTCATTGCCTCGTGGGTCTCCTGCATCGCCGGGATCATAGCGAGCACGCAGAGCATGAACAACAGACCAGAGTCATCGCCCAGACATGGAATGCACTCCGGCCATTTGTCGATGGGCGCGTCGTACAGAAAAATACATTGGTGCAGGTGCCAGCACAGCAACCGCAACAGCGGATCGCCGTCGATCCGTGTCGCCAGCCCCACCAACGGTTCCTGCAGCTCGTCCGACAAGCGGGCGTACTCATGATGAAGCCGCACGGTCGCCGGATCGAGAAACTCTATCGGCCCTTGCGGCAGCGTCGCGACCGACTCCGCTGCGTACGCCGACATCGCCTCATGAAATTCCGACGGTATCTCCAGACGCTTCAGCAATTCGACGAAATTCACCTGTTCCCTCTCCGGAATTGATAGTTCTCGCAACCTACGCCCAGATAAGTTCCTGAACAAGACTGTCTGTCACAGGTTGCGAGCAAGCCAGACAGGTAATACCTTGCCATCTGCGGCAACATGACCCATTAAACATGGCAGATTCATCACATGCCAACTACAACTTCCTTCGTCGATCGCCTAATTGAACGCCTGGACCGGCTGGACCCGTCCAGTGTGCAGGGCTACATCCTGCGCCTGGTGCGGGAGAAAGAACTACTCGAGACGGTCTTCCAAACGGTGCGCGAAGGCGTCATTATTGTCGATGAAAAATTGCGCATACGATACGTCAACCACGCCGCCGTCAACCTTCTGGGACTGCCGGCAGACTGCACCGACCAGCCCATCGAGCGCTACTTGCGAGAACTCGACTGGTCGCAGCTTAGAGCCGGCGATGCAGATGCCTGGGCCCGCGTGTCACGGCAGGAGATCGAGGTGTTCTATCCGCAACACCGCTATCTGCTTTGCCGTTTCCTGCCCTATGAATCCGGTATTCGTTCGAAAGATATCGCCAAGGACACGGCCGCCGAGTTGGAGGCGGACGGTACGCCGCAGTTACTGGACGCTATCACGACAGGCGACGAGCCGATGATCACTCTGACGCTGGACGACGTCACCGAGATACGCGAGCGCGCTGCCTCGACGATCGAGTCGGAACGGCTCGCCGCAATCACCATGCTGGCCGCCGGTGTTGCCCACGAGATTGGCAACCCGCTCAACAGCCTGACCATTCATCTGCAGTTGCTCGATCGCCAGCTCGCCGCACTGAGCAGCGACGCCGCCGGCAACGCAAAGGAGCTGGTCGACGTCTCGCTCCAGGAAGTGCGCCGGCTTGATGACATCATCAACCAGTTTCTCAAGGCTGTGCGTCCGTCGACTTTCGAGCCCGGGGCTGTGGCGCTGCACGAACTGATCGCCAAAACGCTGGCTTTCATGAAACACGAGATCGAGGACCGCGGCGTGCTGGTGCAGGGGGAGTGGCCGGATGAAATTCCGCAAATCATGGGCGACGACACCCAGTTGCAGCAGGCCTTGTACAACATCATAAAAAACGGGATTCAGGCAATGGAATCCGGCGGCGTCCTGGTCATCAAGCTGTCGACAACCGATGATTTTGTCGTGCTCAGCGTTGCCGATTCCGGCAAAGGTATCGATCGGGAGCAACTCGGTGATATATTCGACCCCTATTACACTACCAAACCAGACGGTACCGGGCTCGGACTCGTCATTGTCGAACGGATCATGCGCGAACACGGCGCCGAGTTCGGGATCGACAGCGAAGTCGACCGCGGCACGGTTATCACTATGCGCTTCCCACTGCCCGCCCGACGCCAGCGCCTTCTGACGGCAAAACCAATATCTACCGGCAATACCAAAGATGAGTAAACCACGAATCCTGGTTATCGACGACGAACGCAACACCCGTGAAGGTCTCGGGCGTGCGCTCAAACCCAAATACGACGTCGCCCTGGCCGAAAGCGGTGAAGCCGGTTACAAGAAACTTACGCAACAGGCGTTCGATCTCGTCATCACCGACCTGCGCATGCCTGGGCTCGACGGGCTCTCCTTCATCCGCCGCGTCAACACCATGGACACACCGCCCACCTGCATCATGCTGACAGCTTATGGTAGCGTCGAAAATGCCGTCGAAGCGATGAAAGCCGGCGCCTACGACTACCTCACCAAGCCGGTGAACCTTGACAATCTCGAAATGCTGGTCGAACGCGCCCTCGAGTCCCGTGACCTCAAGCAGGAAAACCGGCGCCTCAAGGAGGAGCTCGCCGACCGCTACGCCTTCGAGAATATGATCGGCCAGTCGACCGCCATGCAGCATGTTTTCGACAGCCTCAAACAAGCAGCTCCGGCCCGCTCCAGCGTGCTGCTGACCGGCGAGAATGGTACCGGCAAGGAACTGGCCGCACGCGCCCTGCACAACCTCAGTCCGCGCGCCGATAAACCGTTCATCACCGTCAACTGCGCGGCACTCTCACGCAACCTGCTCGAAAGCGAATTGTTCGGTCATGAGAAGGACGCCTTCACCAATGCCAATGCCCGACGGATCGGTCGATTCGAGGCCGCAGACGGCGGCTCTTTCTTCCTCGACGAGATCAGTGAAATCGACGCCGCTGTGCAGGTGAAGCTGCTGCGCGTGCTCGAGGCCCGCGCTTTCGAACGCGTCGGGGGCAACGAATCGATCGAGGTCGATATCCGCCTGATTACCGCCACCAACTGCGACCTCAAGGCTATGGTCGATGCCGGTGATTTTCGCCAGGACCTTTATTTCCGGCTGCACGTCCTGCACATCGACATGCCGCCCCTGCGCCAACGCCGCGAAGACATACCGCTGCTGATCAAATACCACCTGGACCTGTTCAATGCGGAAAACGGTACGAACATCACAGGTGTGGCACCCGAGGCACTGGACACACTCACCACTTACGACTGGCCGGGCAATGTCCGCGAACTCCGCAATTGTGTCGAACGTATGGTCGTCATGACGCAGGACAGCACCCTGACCATCGCCGACGTGCCGCACGAAATCCGCGATGCCGCCGGTACCGTCCTGGTGCCGGTCACGACGCTGCCAACCGCCAGCGTGCTCGACATGGAAACCAACGAGCGCAATCTCATCGTTCAGGCCCTGCGCAACTGCAACGGCAACCGCAGCGCTGCCGCTCGCGAACTGGGCATCAGCCGCCGCACACTGCACCGCAAGATCAATCAGTTCAACTTGCGCGACCTGTAATGAAGACGGGATACCTCGGCCATGGGCGCCATACGCCAGGGTATCCATTCTGAAGGGAAGAAGCATGCGCGCACTACTGCAACGAGTCACCAGCGGATCCGTCACGGTCGACGGCGAAGTCGTCGGCGCCATTGGCCCAGGCCTGGTCATCCTGCTCGGGGTAAAAACCGGCAACACCAGCGCCGAAGTCAAGTGGCTGGCCGACAAGTGCGTCAACCTGCGCATTTTCTCCGATGCCGACGGCAAATTCAACCTCTCGGCCCTGGACATCGGTGCCGAACTCCTCGTCGTATCGCAGTTCACGCTGTACGGCGACTGCCGCAAGGGGCGCCGTCCAAGCTTCGTTACAGCCGCACCGCCGGAGATTGCCGAGCCGTTGTACGAAGAATTCGTCGCCACGGTACAGGCGCATGGTCTGCAGACGCAAACCGGCCGCTTCGGCGCCATGATGCGCGTCGAGATACAAAACGACGGTCCGGTGACGCTGATGGTGGATACTGAGTAGTGCGAAGTTTTCCGGACAAGCGCTCTTCAAACGCTCTGTCAGGCAGGAAACCTATTCGTTGCTGATAATATCGATTTCATATTTGACGTTCTTACCGGTGAACTTGAGTGTCTGATAATCGGAAGGCTGCGGTTCGCTCGGGCTGAGTAGATTAAATTTGAGCGCATCAAAGCGGTTCACCAGGGATTGCAGATCCTTGTCGCTCAGCATCATCTGCAGAAGATATCGATCGGAATCGCGGGCAATCAATTGGTCCAGCAGTTCATCGTCCGACTCGGTATACATCTTCAGCGCCTTCAGCAGACTCGCAGTGTCGTCAACAAGCCAGACATGTCGAACGAAGTTGCCGACATTGCGTTGGCGGTTGGGGATCCCTGCCCGCTTGCGGTTGCTCGAATTGAAGTTGAGGTTCTCAGTCCAGATACCGGCGTTCGGAGTGCGGCCGGAGTTTTCCATGCTCATCAGTTCGATGCGGCCACTACCGCCGGTCGAGCGCACCAGTACTGGAGGATTGCTGTTGAATACCCGGCCATGGGGGCTCGCTGGGGCGAGAGTGCTGCGGGTTTCCCCGACTGTCGGCACCTGCGGTAGTCCCGCTGGCTTGGCAGTAACTTCCGGCACTGGCGGCCCGGTGGTGGCAGCGACAGGATCAGTTTCGGTTGCGGTCGTATCGACCGCGTCCGGGGTAAGGGAGTTGGCTGCAACAGCGTTCTCCGGCGACTTGTTGATCGTGACAACCAGCGTCGTTGCGATGATCGCAAGACCGGCAACAAGACTCAGCTTGTACACTGGGAAGCGTAGCAGAAACGGCCGCTTCGACTGATCCAGGACGCTGCGAATGATGGCGTCGCTGCGCCCCATGTCCAGATTGCTCGACAACATGTTGTCGAGGGAATGATAGGCCGCGATAACGCGCCGACACTCATCGCAGGTCGCGACATGCTCATCGATACGGCAGTCACGCAGTTCCCGGTCATACCAAGAACTGAGCTCCTCCGATGAGGGACATTCGGTACACGACGTCTTCGCGGATTTCATTGGAAAGACTTCCTCAGCGCAGACGGCGCCGGAGTTCTTCGCGGGCTCTGGCAATGCGGGACTTGATTGTCCCCACCTTGACGTCCAGGAGTTCGGCAATTTGTTCGTATGAGAGGTTCTTGACGTTCCTGAGCAGGAGCGCCTCGCGATTGACCGGCGGCAGCTTCTTGATCTGCTGGGCGATTTCACTCTCGAACTCCCACTGCATCAGCGTGTCGTCCGGGGTTTTGCCCCTGTCGGGCAGGTCCATCGTCAGCTTGCCAACGTTCTGATTCTCGAATTCCTGATTGATGCTGACATTGACATGGGCACCGCGCCGTTTGTTCCAGCGGTACTTGTTGCGGGCCTGGTTGACGACGATCCGATACATCCAGGTGGTGAACTCGGATTCGCCTCGGAACTTCGGCAACGCACGGTAAATCCGCAAAAACGCATCCTGCGCAACCTCTTCAGCATCATTTCTTTGACCAAGAATGCCATAGGCGACCTGGAACGCCTTATCAACATGGCGGGACATCAATTCTTCCCAGGCGTCGATGTCGTCCACCGTCTTGATTCGCCCGATGAGGTCGCGGTCGGTCAGGCTATGCAGCTCTTCCTGTTTCGTCATTTTCGGCGGAAACTGGTTTCGGGACCTCTTGGCAGACGCACCGTCCCGCGATTCAACGATATCGAGAGAAGATTCAGGCACAGCAAATCGTTGGGAACTTAGAGCAACCTTCATGTTTTTCACAACAAGGCAACGGGTTTTTAACTCATCTCATCTGGCAGATGGTAGTTCGACAGGCGGCCGCGCCAAAAAGTTCCATCCTAACCTCCGACTTCCGGACATACTTTCTACCGCAGCATGAGACACTACGGCGTGCTCCAGTCCGGCATAGAAATATCGATCGATCGCGTACCCTGCTCCATTTCGGCATCAATATCGTCGAACTCATCGTCTATAAACGGTCCCAGACCGACGTCCAGCCACATTTCGCGCAATTGCAACTGGGCCTGGCGCGGTGCGCGGTGGTGCCAGGCGATGAGATCCTGAGCACTGGCGCGGGCGTCGAGGCGGTCATTGCACTTGAGAAAGCCGAGGATACTCTTCATATACCAGCGACCGCACTCCTCATACTGCTCTTCGAGCCCCGCCAGACCAGCGAACTTGCCGAAGACGTCGGCCATCTCGATGTCGCTGCCATGCGCTTCAGCCAGTTCCAGTGCCCGTACATACAGCCGGCGTGCCTTGTCGTAGTCACCGTTCTCAACAGCCACAGCGCCGAGCTCACCGAAAACACAGGCGCCGAGGTGGCCAGTGCCGTTCTGAGCGTCAAGCTCCAGCGCCTTGTTGTAGGAGATCTCCGCCTTCCCAATGTCGCCCTCGGCCATCGACAGTTGCCCGAGCTGATAACAACTGCTGGCGGCCGGTGCCGTGAGCCCGGCGCCAGCACACAGGTCGATAGACTTCTGGTACCATTCGGCAGCAACAACATAATCGGCACGGCTCTGGTGAACCATGCCCAGTTGATGGCAGGTGCACGCCGTGCTACCATAGTCTTCCAACTGTTCCTTGACTGAAAGTGCCTCGCGGTACCAGCTCTCCGCGCTGTCGATGTCGAGCAGCTCCTGGGCGTTACGGCCAAGCTGGTGACAGACGACAGCGATCTGGTCGGGAACTTCGTTGGTGACAGCGATTTCCAGGGATTGGCGCAGCCATTGTTCAGCCGCGTCGAAATCGCCTTCGTGCTGGGCAATCATCGCGAGCTGATGATAGGCAACAGCCGTGTTGCAGTCCTGGTCCTGGAGCGCTGCCAGGCCCTTGCGACACCAGCCGTCGGCAGCTCCGTAATCCTGCAGGGAGTAGTCCAGCCGGAAATTCAAGGACCACCAAAGCGGCAGGCGCGGCTCCGGTATCGCACTTTCGTCGACGTCCCGCCGGATCTCGTCGGCGCGCTGCAGATCATTAAGAGCAATCGCCGCGTTGAACGACGGCAGGTAGCATTCGACGGCGATCTCGCCGGCAGACGCATTGCGCGTACGCGCATCAACTAGCACGGCACCGAACTCCGCCAGAGTCTGGCGCGCCTCTGTCGCCGACGACGGCAAGGCGCCACAAACCAAGTGTTCATCGAGTTGTAACTGCACAATCGCCCTCCAACTGATGTCTCAATAGGAAAATAGCCTCAGACCGCGCAATTGTCGACCGTTTCGCAGTAGAAGGTTCATGTCACGCCGAAAGATTCGTTCCAGTCTGCGATCAGCCTCTGTATTTGCACTAAAGGCCTATCCCTGCTGATGCTTGCTCTTGTCCTGGTAGTGAGGGAGGGCTAATCGGCGGGAGCTGCCGATGGCGGTGATGCAGCGAACGATCGGGGGGTGCCGTTGCAAGTCTACCCGCATGTGGGACCGTGTCAGCCTTCCGAGACGTCTGCGAACTGGTCGACTATAGCATCCAATGCTTTGCCCTGTTCCGGCAGGATCGTCCTGTGTGGTGAAATCACGCGGGCTGAGCAGATACCGAGGCATTGCAACACGTTTTTGACGACCGCGTAGGCTGTATCGCCACTCGGATACGCAGCATCATAGAAATCGACCAGCCTCCTTTGCTTCTGCTTGACCGATTCCCAGTCACCGCTCAGAGCGTCTCTGTAGACCTGCATGCAATAGCCGGCGACAGAGATTTCCGGGACCGCCCATGGTGTAAAAGCGGATGCCCTCCAACAGTGCAGCACTGTACAGGTATTCGTCACCGCAGATGACCGCGAAGGATTCCGCATTGTGCAGCTGGTGAAACGACTTCTGCAGGTCGAGGAAGGGGGCGTAGGATTTCACGCCGATGATCCCCGGCACTCGGCTCAGGCGAGACAAGCTATCAAGGTCAAGCCGCGCACTGGTCTCGAAGTTATGATACACAACGAGAAGCAAATCACATTCAGACAGGAGCTCTATGAAAAATTCGCAGATCAGCTCAGGCGAAGTCTCGTAGCTGTACGGTGCTTTCGTCAGGACCAGACCTGCTCCGGCCGCCTTCGCCATGACGAGCTGCTCCATCACCCTTGGCAGGCTCTGCTCGGAGACGCCTGCCATCACCGGCACACGACCATCCGCTATTCTGCACGTCTCGCGCATTACCGCATTACGAACACCCTGAATCAACAGCGGCTGCTCGCCGCACCAACCCAGCGGGAACAGGCATGAAGCCCCCTCTCAATGACACGCTCGATCAGTTTTTCCAGCCCTTCTACGTCGAGGTTGTACTGCGCGTCCAGTGGTGTGCACAAAGCGACAGTAAGCCCTGCATGCGACCCAAAAGATCTGTAGTTTCTGTCTCGTTCCCATCCGCCCTGTTATTCATTGTCACAGCCTCCGGATTATTTTAACGCAACTCGAGATCGACCAGACGGCGATAGGGGCCGTTGCCGGCCAGCAACTCGTCGTGCGTGCCCTGCTCGACGATTGCGCCTTTGTCGATCACAAAAATCCGGGAGGCGTCGCGGACAGTGCTGAGCCGATGGGCGATCGCAAAAACCGTCCGGTGTTCCATCAGCCGCGACAACTCCTC